>Ga0154720_123_pt3 | contig 46354 bp, 52 predicted proteins | sample Rifle2008BG16ft_FD_105728 | JGI IMG/M metagenome (GOLD analysis project Ga0154720, IMG submission 105728) | Candidatus Abawacabacteria bacterium RBG_16_42_10
CGCGGGAAATTTATCCCAGCCAATGATATGAGCCATCTTTTTGGGGTCACCATTACAGATGAAATTCTTAGCAGCAAATTTCTTGCCATCTTCGGTCTCCACACTGACTACTCTGTCATTTTCTACATTGATTTTCGTCACTGGAGTCTCGAAGTATATATGACAGCCATCATGGTCAGTAATGAACTTGGCTAAACGATCAATATAATATTTGAAATGTTTCGTTGGGTAATAAGCTCCAGTATTGTAACCACCAAATAAAGCCACGTACATGAAGAGGGAAAGTCTATTGGGCGGAGCCATAAAATCTCCAGCATTGGCTGCCAATACCGCTTGAGCTTCCTTGCTTAAATCTACTTCATTATAAAGATCTTGGAGCGTAGCTTTGCGATATTTGATAATTGTCGGAAATTGATACGCTTGTAGATAATCTTTCCAAGTCAGTTTACGATCAGGAAAATGACGAAATTCTTCGCGGATTTTCCTCAGAACCTTAACAAATTTTTCCATCGGTTCTTTTTGATCGGGATACGCATCAGTAACACTTTTTACCAAATTGTCCCAGCCATAAGGAATTTTTACTCGCTTACCATCTGGCATAACCATATGGTCATACCCCTCCTTATCAAAAAGTTCGAAAGTAATGTCTTTTTCTAAACCAATATGTTTCAAGAATTCATAAATTTTCCCTCCCGGTGCACATCCCCATATATAGTGTACTTGAGCACAAAAATAAAAGTCTCCCGTACGAAATGTCTGACAGTAACCACCTGGGATATCATGGGCTTCTAGCATACACACCTTGTATCCAGCATGTGCTAGTAGTGCTCCTACGGTCAAAGCTGAACTACCAGTACCAATGATCACATAATCATACTCATGTCCCTCTGCATATCGTTTATCCTGAGCTGTGTGTTGTTCTTTGGTAAGCGCACTGGTACTGGATTTTTTGGCCATAGAGAAAATAAATTTGCGCGATAATAGCATCGGAGAGCATGAACGTAAACCATAAGAAAGCGTCTGGGCCTTGCTTTGTTGGTATAGAGCCCTTAAACTTATGCTAAACTGTTTCAATTTTACATTTTACACTTTACATTTTTCATTTCCCTATGAAACGTCTTTGCACCGCTTTTTTGATTGTCATCCAAGTAATTTCTTCGCTTGTATTGATTCCACTTGTGAGCGCATCCAATTATCCTGACCTCACCACCTATGTGAGCTTACAAAGTACGTTACCTGGAGTGATGACCGGGGACAAAGTAAATGCTCTTCAAGAAATTGCCAGTGTTTTGACACAAACTAATGCAACGAAGGAAGCTTTGGAACTTGCTCGAACTGAAGTAGATAATTTGATTACGTATTTTGATGTCAAAGCCAAGGAATTGTTACCTGAACTTAGTAATCTAGCCGTAGCTAAAAATGAATTTGATGAAATGGTGTTGGACGCTGATGGCAAGTCAAAAGAGGCATGTGTTGTTGGTATGATCTATCATTTTGAGAGTTATGTGTATTGTTTTGACAAGGACAGCTATCTGAATTCCTTCCTCAGACATCTTAATGCGTACGGAAACAGAAAACCCACAACTCCAGTCACGAAAGATTTTCTATCTATTTTAAATCTACTAACTGACTTGTCGAAGACATGGAGTTTGATCGGAACAGCAATAAAAGAATTTGGGACATCAACAAGTACACCGACTCCCACTGCAATACCCACGATTTCTCCGGTAAGTGCATCAATTCTTGCTGTAAATGCTTCAGAGACTGAAATGCCGTTTACCGATGTATCGGGAGACTATTGGGCAAAAACATATATCGAAACATTATGGAAAGGAGATATCGTGAAGGGCAGAACGGCAAGCACATTTGCCCCTGATGCGACGGTGACTCGTGCAGAGCTTGTGAAAATGGTGGTACTTGCGAATCATATTAATGTTTCTGACTTACAAGACACAGATACAGGTTTTACTGATGTTCCCGCATCTCACGGTTTGGCTGCCTATATTGCATACGCAGCAGAACATGGATGGGTAAAAGGCAGTAATGGTAATTTCTCACCTGATCGACCAGTGACTCGTTTTGAAGCAGTGAAGATTATTTTGAATGCCTTTGCCATCCCATTGATAGCGATACAAGATACGACTTTTTCTGATGTCGCTGACGGTGAACAATCTCAATACGTGGAAACAGCACGTGTGAAAAATATTGTACGTGGCTATAGTGAATCTATTTTTGGTACAAATCGACTGATCACTCGCGCCGAAGTATCCAAAATTATTGCATTGCTTTTGGTACCTGCTATTTAGACTGAATAATTACAGTGAAATTATTTTTGCACTTAAATGCTTCATAACTCGTGCAGAAGCCATTACATAGCTAGTTCCCTGGTTGTGGTTTTCGAGAAAGCGATTCAAATCAACTGATTGGAAACTATAACTTCGTATTTTCAACACCTGTTGTTGATAACCAATATAGGTCCAAGTAGGCCTCTGGAGAACAATACAGGCATCAACATGCTTTTGGAGTAATTCAAAAGCCAATAAATCACCTATTTCGTGCACACTTTCAAAAGTAGCAAACATGGTGAGTAAAGAAGTATTGTTAGGATATTTTGTGTGAATAGTTTTCTTGCTTAAACGAAGTTGTGATTTAATTCGATAATATTCAATGTGTATCTGTCGTGCATAAGATTTTATCTCTCGTGAATAGGTACTGAGGGGATTTTTGAGTATATGTGAACCGTAATACCATAGCTCCTTTAAAGTGGTAAGAATTGCATGAGGATTTTTCTCTCCTTGGTATCGAAAGATAAATTGTAAATCCTCAAGCCAAGTCTGATTGTTCTTGTTCTCAAGCCAATCTCTAGCTCCAAAAGTTTGTTGATAGATCTTAAATAGTGACGTAATGTTGTAGACGTCTGCATTGATGTGATCTCCATGAAGATTCATCAAAATACCTCGCTCTTTTTGTATACATTCAGCGTGTGAGCGAAGTGCCTGGAGTAAGCTCGCTTTAATATAACTTTGCAGTTCGTCTCGGTAGTATATGATCATAAGGTAAGTTTTTACTCACCATCAAGGTATACCTTTACTCAAACTTGCACAACGGGTGAGTGAGGGGGAGACAACTATGAACTTTATGAAACGAGGCGCTGATAGCACTTTTCGCAGAAGATTTTTTCCGAGCGTTCCGGACTATACGGAGTTTCAAGGTTACGAATGCATCGTTCGACATGATTATGGCCTTTCTCTTGGCATTCGCATTGTCTCGACCACAGCTTCCTCGGTAAACGTAATTTCAATCTTTCCTGATAGCGCACGTCCGGATGAGTACGGGGCAATGGAATTTTGTGTTCCTGATAAAATTGTAATTCCTGTTTGGTAAGTCTAAATAATTTACCAGAAACAGCACAAGTAATAGCTTCGCTACTGGAACTTGGTTCAGCTTCATATTCATTCCAATAAGCTCCCATTGCTACAGCATCAGTCCTATTTAATGGAAAGTAATCTGCTGCCAAAGTTTCATTATAACCATGAGGTGAAACTGGCATGGGGAAAAACTCACCCCATTCACTGCGAGCTTTCATATGCTCTATGATCTTTGGTACCAAACTTTCATATTCTTCTTTGGAATACTTTTTATTGAGTATGCAATATTCTTGATTCTTTAGTCCGGCACAACCAAAACAATTCTTCGCATTGGCGGTTAAGTATGAATAAAAAATATCTTGACTGTTGATAGAATAAAAAGAGAAGAAGTTTCTGTAAATATTAGTAGCCGCCATTATTTCCAAAGAAAGTTCGGCATTGTAGGTATGTTGGATATCATATGAATCACGAATTTGTCTCGTGGCAATAGTATATTTACTATCCTCGTTATCATTGGAATCGAAGGATGCGTGATTATTGTGTGAATGAGCAATGACATTACCTGTGCAATTTTCACAATGCATTAAAAAGGCATACTCTCGAGGAGCAGCTTTGATGAATTCCAAGAATTCTGTTCTAGTCTTTTGATAAGTATCATAATTACTGAGGTCCAAAGCTGCTTTGCGTTTTTCAAATTCCTCTTTGGTTAATTGTTCATTGTTCCAACAATATTGTTTGTGCCTGAGATTATAACAACCGAAACAATCATTACAGGACTTACAAGCGTACAAAAAAGCACTGTCCCGACAGTTCTCACAATCAATTAAGAGAGTACTGTTATAGCACTTTGTGCTTCCTACCAAATCATAGCTGATTTCACAACCAACGACCGCTGTACAATCGATACAGTTTTTTGAATACCCAATAATGTTGCTGTAATAACAGTCCTCGGAGTTACCGGCATCAAAAATCATATAACAATCCTTCAAAGAAATGGTGCAATTCACATAATCACTATTTTTATTGCTGGGCGCATCATTGAGGAGATTTGGATGAGGTATAGCGCGAAGCAAAGAAGCAAATTGTTCAAAGAAACTCTTGGTAAGGTCAAAATCCCGACCATATTCCGTCCCATCCCAATTCTTATCCCACCATACATCTTGATCATAAATTGTTACTGGTAATGAAGGAGGAAACATTGCTACCACAGCTCTACCAGTTTTGGCACAACGATTGTTATAAAGAGAGCGTTCATTACGAAAAGTCCATCTTCTTCTTAATCTTTCATCAGGAGAAAGAGTTGGTGGAGGAATGGAATATTTGGTGCCATTAAAAACCGGACTGATTTTATCGTAAAAGGCTAAATCTTCCTCAGTTATCTCAAAAGCTTTCTTACTAACTCGACACTCCTGCATCATAAAAAACAGATTTCATTTTGCTCAGAGTATAGCAAAATACATCTTTTTATCTAGTGTGCTTTTTAGCATATCTCTTTCTTGACAAGAACTAGGAAAGGAGTAAGAATGCTCTATTCTACATTAATTGAATGTCATGACAACTTTACGAGAAAATCCCAGGGAATGGTCACCGGAAGCAAGACGATTCTTTGGTCAAGATTTCATTCGTGCTGTGGATGAAGGTGCCTCAATATTTGCTCCTTATACTTGCCATCAGATTGAGCGAGACCCTTCTCTAGCTCTTGAACTTAAACGTAGATCACAACCCCTTGAACAACGAGCGATCGAAGTTGGAACGCAAGCTTTTTTGAAGTATCTCTTTTTGATCAGCGGTGACAAGATAAGGGCAAAAAAAGATCCAGAAGCTGCAATAAGAAAACTGGATGCAATGATCGCCTCTGCTTATCCGGAATTTGTTGGGAGTACTTGTGCTGAAAATATTTTTCTTCTTCCTATTATTGCAGCAATACGCTCGAGTGCCCTTGTTAGACTCGTTAAGTGGCGACACAAGAATAACAAACCGGGGCGGTTTGAATATCATTTGTACCAAGAGCTTGGTGTGAAGTCTGACTTGGAAAGTTATCAGAAGCTACAGCGCAGAGAACCGATGTTTGTTCGTGCATACAATTCTTACTTCGAATCTCTCCAGATTGAAAAAATTCTCAATGATATTCAAATCGAGTCTCAAGACGATGAAAAAAATGTTTCAGTACGTGAAAGAAAAGTTATCAATGATACTGTTGCTCGGATTATTGATACACATAGACAATTTGGTGTTCCACTTGCAATTGGTGAAAAGAGTGACCTTGGGGAAAATAAGGCTCATGTGCAGTTTGATGATATCAATCTTCATTTACCCGAATACCCTCATTTTATCGCGCAAACAGTGATCCATAACGATGTAGGGGGACAAAGAATGAGACGGGTTCCCAATCTCTTAGAGATTTCACGTCCACGAATTGTAAGTGATTTGTTTATTTCGACCTATACTTTTAGTGAAGACTCCGCCGTGTTTTTTATCGGAAGAGATAATGGAGAAGTCAGTGGTATGTCAATAAATCACACAGCGCTAAAATACTTCTTGGGAAATGGAACATACGAACTACTCCGGACGCATCTTCTTCTTCGGCTGGCCGAACTAACCTGTTCTGGAGCAAATCTTCGTGAGGCTCTGGAGGGAATAATAGAACTACCACCATTACCGACTCCTATACATCGTGGACCATCCACAGGTACATCCTTACTTCGTCCTGCGAAATTGCTACCTGTGAGATATTTCCCTCGATCAGCACTGCAGCAAGATTCAGATGGACCTGAACAGGATCCTGAAGAACCTAGATTTATAAGACAGCATGGTGTTGATTATCACCCGCGTCTTTTACCTGCAGGTCATTATCCTTCAAGACGAGCACTGGCATTGGCGGCTGATCACGATTTTACTCTTCGTGTTGTCGATATGGATGGTCAGTTACGTTATGAAACTTTTGTGAGTAAACATCGTCGCGGACGTCCTGATCCAATTTTGACACCACAAAATAATACTGAATTAGCTATTCAAGCAGAGACAAGAACAGATTTCGTGGCAGCCGTAAATCGTAGTATTGAAGAGGAATAAGTTATTTCTGATATTTCTCTGCAATAGTTTTTAAATATCGCAGAGCTGCCAACGGATATTTCCCTATAGTGGTTTCATCTGAGAGCAGGAGTCCAGTAGCCCCTTGTTTTACAGCTTGAGCGATGTCATTGATCTCGGCTCGAGAAGGCATCGGGTTATTGATCATAGAATAGAGCAGTTGTGTTGCCACAATAACTGGTTTTCCATATTGCTTGGACACTTGAATAATTTTTTCCTGATTTGCTGGCAATTCAGTTAATTCTGCTTCAAGTGCTAGATCACCACGGGCCACCATGACCAAGTCACTTTCTTGAACAATACTATCGAGATTATTCATGGCTGCTTGGGTTTCTATTTTGCTCATGATTTGCCATTGTTTGTTTTTGCTATTAATAAAATCCCGCACGGCTAGAATGGGCTTTTCATCTTGAATAAATGATAAAGCTAAAATATCTATCGGTTTGTCCAAAAGATAATGTACATCTTCCCAATCTTTTTCGGTCAGGGCAGGTAATTGCAAATGAACTTTCGTGTGCATATGCATCTTGTCCGTCAATGTGAAGCTATTATGACTCTTCAATGTCAGCGTTTCTTTGTTATCTACCACCTCCATAGTGCCATTCCCTTCACCAAAGATAATTATTGTGCCTTTAGGCAATTGTGGTATGGCTTCTGGCAATGTTACTGGAAAATTTACTGTGTCACCTTTTTTTACGACTACATCTTTCTGTTCTGGTGTTTGGATACGAAGCGATGGCCCAGAAATATCCGCCAGTATTTTTAAGTGAGGATGTAATTTCTTTACTTCTTGTAAATCATCAAACAAATTGTCATACCAGTCATAATTGTTATGAGAGAAGTTGAGACGAAAAACAGTTGCCCCTTTTTCCGCTAATGCCTGCATCATAGGAAGTCCCTTCGTCGCCGGTCCAATAGTCACAATGAAATCCAACATGAAAAATGCTTATTCATATAATGATAACACAAATGAGTTCAGAGTGCAGAGTTCAGAGTTATGAGTTGACACTCTGCGCTCAGCGCTCAGAACTCAGAACTCAGAACTTTTCGAATACCACTACATTCTCTATATGGTACGTATGCGGAAACATATCGACCGGTTGCACACTTTTGATGACAAAGCCATATTTCGCTAATTCCTTGAGGTCACGGGCTTGCGTTGTCGGATTGCAGGAAACATATACCAATCGTTCTAAAGGCAGTTTGCCGATCAATTCCACTGCCTGAGGCATTAATCCCGCGCGAGGTGGATCTACGAGAGCAATCTCTGCTTGCAGGTTTAATTCTTTCAATTTCTCTGCTGCATCACCGACAAAGAATTCGGCATTAGAAATCTGATTATCTATAGCGTTGGCCTCAGCACTTTTGATAGCGTCCGGCACATTATCGATACCGATGACTCTCTTGGCTTTACGGCTAGCAAAAAGCCCCAAAGTCCCTGTGCCACAATACAGATCGAGCACGGTGTCAGTTGGTTGAATATTGGCTGCCTCCAGTGCTAATTGGTAAAGAATTTTTGCTTGGTCAGGATTCGGTTGAAAAAATGCGTCAGGGTAGATTTTAAATTGTAATTTTCCCCAAGGTTCCGGGAGATTTAAGGTTTCCTGTAAATGCTCTTCTCCCCATAATTTCCCTGTAATTCGTGTAGTGGATTTTCCAGTAAGAGCATTCACTTGGGTATGAAAAGCAGCAACGATGTTAAAATCTTTTAATGCTTCTTTTAATTCGTGGGTATTTGGTAATGCTCCTTTTCTGGTAATGATGTTAATTAAATGATCGCCAGCTTGGTTGTGACGGATTACCAGGTTGGTTAATAGTCCTTGTTCGGTTTTAGATTCATAGACAGGAACTTTATTTTCTCGGGCCCAAGTTCTTACTGTACTAACAATTTGCGCATAAACAGGGGAGGGAAGATGACATTCAGTCAGTTCAAATACATCATAATGATAGCCTTTAGGATGCAGTCCCAATGAGACTTCTTTTTGTTCATTATAGGCAAAACTAAACTCCATCTTGTTGCGATAATTCCAAGGATTGGCACAACCGATGATTTTGTTGACGCTAACGTCTTTAAATCCTCCGAGATGTTCTAAACTTTCTTTGACGATTTGTTCTTTATAAAACAATTGATCTTCATAGGAGAGAAATTGCCATGTACAGCCTCCACACACACCAAAATGTTTGCACTTTGCTTGAATGCGTTTTGTTGATGGTTTGAGCAGTTCAACGATTCTACCCTCGGCATAATTTTTCTTTTTCTTGCTGATTCTAATTTTTGCCTCATCGCCAGGAACAGTTCCCGCGACAAAAATCTTCAGACCTTCATGCGTAGCCACACCCAATCCACCGAATGCTAGTTTCTCGGTCTTAATATCTATAATTTGATTTTTTTTAAACATCGATCAGAAATTATATTTATTTTCTTCTCACTTTCAAAATACATGCATCATCAATACCTCCTTTAGCACTGATGTAGATTGCATACATTAATATATTTTTATCCAATGAATGTTTTCCACCGAATTCATCACCAAAATCGGGATCATTTGTAATAAACTTTGCACCGTGCATTCCAGTTACAACATTGAAGTGAATGCTAAATCGCGGTGGTTCGTTGGTTTTATGCAAAAACCAATGAGAGAGAGGTACAAGTACAGGTCTATTTTTCTCTAATTCTGCCTCAATATCCTGAATAGTGGGGATTTTAACGCTTATCTTCCCACCTTCTTTAACAAAAGATATAAAATGATCCAGAGAAATTGCATCATAACCATCTTTTAAAACGGTTCGCATTTTCTTTAAATAATCAATCAATTCGTCCTGGTCAGAAAAACTGCTATCCAATTGAAAAAGTGCAGGATGAAGTCCCATAATTTCAACATCAAAACCCTGAGTCAGAAAAAATCTTCCTAATTGAGGTGTAGTCGTCCCCCAAGCATAGACTCCAAGTTTCTTTCTTATCTCAGTATAAGCGATATCTAGTTTATAATAATCAGCGATCATAGCAACGCAGGCAACCCCACAATCATTACTCATGTCGTGTTGTTTTATTGTTGGAATTTTTAAATCAATGCTTTTCATATTTTCTCATTAAAAACTGAGGAAAAACTACAACTGAATTGGTTGAGTGATTCGACATTAGACCACCAACTTTATCAATGCAACTATACCAATAATGCCCCAGAGAATATTAAGGAACATAGGTTGGTAATTCTTCTTCATATAACTGACAGTTACAATACCAATGGCCCCTGTGGTATTGAGAAGTTGATACCAAATATTTGTCACTGAAATGATTGAAAAACTATTCAGGAAATAGGCGCTAATGATAGCAATTGCTCCATACCATCCGATTATTTCAATGAAAGTATTTTTATGCATTCTTTTTAGATAGGTTTTCTGATATTTTGATTCTGGAATTAACTAGATCATAGCGGGGTGTAGGTCGCCTCAGGCGACCGCCACGTCTTGGGACTGATTATGTCACATGTCTATCTAACCACTCTCTTCCCTTTCCACTTTTCAGGAATTTTTCTCTTTTTATTGCTTCATTTCTTGTCTCATATTTTTCCGAATATTCCATAATAAAGGGAATTTGGAATCTAATTGACTTTGTAAATCCTGAATTATGTTCCTTTAGTCTACGAGTTAAATTGTTTGTATGTCCAATGTATCGATATCTGGTTTTCTGACTTCTTAACACATATACAAAGTACATAACAAAAGAAGTTATATGGTCGGGGTGACAGGACTTGAACCTGCGACCTCTTGCACCCCATGCAAGCGCGCTAGCCAACTGCGCTACACCCCGGAAAACCGAAAGAAATCTATCACACAAATTACCAGCTTGCACCCCATGGTCGCCTGAGGCGACCTCCAATGTATCGATATCTGGTTTTCTGACTTCTTAACACATATACAAAGTACATAACAAAAGAAGTTATATGGTCGGGGTGACAGGACTTGAACCTGCGACCTCTTGCACCCCATGCAAGCGCGCTAGCCAACTGCGCTACACCCCGGAAAACCGAAAGAAATCTATCACACAAATTACCAGCTTGCACCCCATGGTCGCCTGAGGCGACCGCTAGCCAACTGCGCTACACCCCGAGACTTGGAGAATCTAACATATCTTATTCCTTGAGTTTATTCAGAGGTCGAGGTGAGGGTTATATTTTCACTGCCATTCAAAACTTCGATGGCCCGCCATCCGAAGCCTTGGCGTAGGATGGTCGGGGTGATCCGATTCGAACGGACGACCTCCACGTCCCGAACGTGGCGCGCTAGCCAGCTGCGCTACACCCCGATGATACCGATTAAACTGTGGCGGTCGCCTGAGGCGACCTACATCCCGAAAAACCTCCAAAAATCTAACATATCTTACTCTTCACCTCCATCTGCATTTTTTCTTAAAATTTATTTAAGATGAAGATGGAGGGATAAGAATGTTGATCTAAGTGATCTGACTGGAACAATGCCAGTAAAAACTTTACTTTTTCTTAATTGACCAATTATACACTGTAGCGAGTAACCAACCTGCTATTGCTCCACCGATAACGGCACAAAGTAAAACGCCAACGACTGCCTTTGGATCGAGTGGGGAAATATTATAGAGAAGACCAACGACGGATGGTTGGGCCATGAGTCCGTGCCAAATAAGATGAACAAGCCAACCAAGGAAGCCTAAAACTGCCCCAGTCATCGCCAAGCCATTGGCGCTCAATGGATGATATGAATCATTACCAAACATAGAAAATGGTTAATTGTAGCCTTAGATTATGTCTAGCACACAAGAGTAAACAAGGTGTTGTCGGTACTATGACTGGCAACATACGTGATTTGCGTTGAAATGCCGTATTACTTTTTGCTCAATAATCTGCTACCAAAGACGGTAACAATAACGACTATAGTGGTAATAATACCAGCATAACCGAATTTAGCCCATACAGAACTTGTTTCCAAAGGAAAGACGTATTTAATCAATGACTGAAAGGCATCGTTCCAAGCAAAAGCTGTTACTACTCCAAGAGAGGCAAAGATAGTTGCAGTAAGCGGAAACGATTGTGTCTTACAGGCATAAATGGGAATTAATTAACTACAACGATGCTACCGAGCATATTTTGGGGAACATGCGCTGAACAATGATAATTGTATTGCCCTGGGATTTGAAAAGTAGTGGAGAAAGATTCTCCTGATGCTACTTCTCGGGAATTCTGTTCTGGGAAATAGGTATGTTCAGGATGAGTCTCTGTATTTACAAAATGTCCGAATGAACCTTCATTGCTCCAGGTGACTTTTGTTCCTGGGGAAATAATGATCTGCCTTGGCTCGAAGTTAAAATCCTTCATCGAAACAGTAACAGATGTTTGATTTCTCATGTCAGTATAAACAGTTTTTTTGCTGCTATCGATGGCAAATGAAAATTCTCCATCGTGACATGATTTGTCTGGCCAACAGGCATAATAAGTGACCTTATAAAGACCATCAAGCATACCAGACTTTAGAGCAATCTTGAGCACAGTATTGTTGTCTTCAATAACAACATTTCCATCAGTCCATTCCTTATTATCCGTTGAAGTCACTGATATTTTGCTGCCGACCGCAACGTCGAAGTTAAAGTTTATAGTAATGTTGATTGGTTGTGCTGCATAAATTTCTTCATGTAATGGTGTGGAATCTACAAAGTGTGGAGACTTTAATTGTTTGTCGAAGGAAAAAGTAAGAGGTACAGGAAAAGGTGATGACGTAGGCGGCACAATTAATTGTGCCGGGGCTGTGGTAGATGGAGATGAAGGAGGAGGGAAAAGGGGCGAAGTAGGCGCCGCAAAATCTTGCGGCGGTACCAGTGTAGATGAAGATGGAGAAACGGGCGTAGTCAATGCAGGCGTAGATATAGAAAAATCACAGGCACTTACAAAGAGAACAGCAACAACAAGCAAAGAAAGTTTTTTCATGGGGGAAAATGAATGATATATTAGCCGGCTAAATATAAAAGTGTCAGGACAAAATCGACTGGTTTAGCAATGAGATATTGTAAAAGAGGAATGTTTAGAAAATTGCTAAAAATGATGACAGAGAATAGTGCTATTGGGCCGTTAACCTCTAACCATTCTGAGACATTAGCTAGACGATGACCAAGAACTAAAAAGAGTACTTTTGATCCATCAAGCGGGGGAATAGGAATCAAATTGAATATCATCAAGACAATATTTAGGGAAATGGTGAATGCCAGAAAGGTGGTGAGAAAATCAGTAAGTGGCCCACTGAAGAGCGGTAGTATGTGTTTCATGGGGATGACCAAGATGGCTGCAGTGACCAGATTGGAAAGTGGACCTGCAAGCGAGATTAATGCCTGATCGCGAAGAGGATGAGCCAGATTGCGAGGATTCACTGGTACAGGTTTACCCCACCCAAAACGTACAAGAAACAGCAAAATAGTTCCCAATGGATCGAGATGTTTAAGTGGATTGAGTGTCAATCTGCCAGCAAATTTGGCTGTAGGATCTCCTAAAGCATACGCAGCGGCAGCATGTGCACATTCATGTACGCTGATAGCGACAAAAAAAGCTAAAACGATCGCCAGAAATTCTAAAATAAGTTCCATGAATTCATATAAAACTGATGCTACTATAAACGATACACTTGCTTGTGTCATGCCTATGCAATGCAGGTGAGAGGTGGACTTCGTAGGTGAGAGGGAGAGTCCAGTTAATTACAACTCTCTAATCACTCTGATCTTTGCACCAAGTTTGTTTAAGCGTTCGGCGATTTCTTCATAGCCGCGATTGATAGAATAGACGTTTCGTAATATTGATTTGCCTGGTGCAGCCAACATACCAATAAGAATGATCATAGCTGGACGAAGTGCAGGCGGACAAACTACTTGGGCCGGACGGAGTGGTGTTGGTCCTTCGACAAAGACTCGATGAGGATCAGCCAAAATCATATTGGCATTGAGCTTGGTAAGTTCCATGAAATAAATAGCTCGGTTCTCAAATGTCCAATCATGGATAAGCGTCGTGCCTTGTACCTGAGTGGCAATCGGTACAAAGAAAGGGAGATTGTCCATATTAATACCCGGATAAGGGCGACCATAGATTTTGTCATCAAGAGCTTTGAGTTTGGAAGGGAAAACCTCAATGTCTACTAGCTTTGTAAATCCGTTTTCCGATATATATATCTTTGAACGTTTAAATTTGAGTCCCATTCTTTTCAGTTTGTAAAGTTCCAATTCCAAGAAATCTATCGGTGCACGACGAATAGTCAGTTGAGATTGGGTTGTGATAGCAGCACTCAGAAACATCATTGCCTCGATAGGATCTTCGCTGTTGAAATACTCGACAGTTTTATTGATTTCTGGAATACCATGAATTGTCATAGTGGTTGTACCAACGCCATCTATTCTGACGCCCATTTTTTGCAAGAATCCACAGACTTCTTGCACCATATAATTCGGAGAAGCAAATTTGATCGTCGTTTTCCCCGGAATTTTAGCTGCCGCCATCAGTAAATTTTCACATGCAGTATCTCCGGATTCATACATAACTATTTCAGAGGGATGAGTTTTCTTCACACTCACTTCATAATCATCGCGAGTGACTTTGATTTTGACTCCCATTTCCTCAAGACCGAAGAGGTGGGCGGCGACAGTTCTTTTGCCCAATTTACAACCGGAAGCATGAGGTAATTTGAATTCATTTAAAAGGTGAATCATTGGGCCCATAAGCATAATCACTGATCGAGTCTTGATCGCTGAAGCAGAATTCATAGTTTCTAAAGACAACTTGGCTGGTGGAATAATCTCTAAAGAATTCTGACTAATCCACCTCATGCTGACACCAATGCTGGTCAGGACTTCCATCATGCGATTAACCTCTTCAATCCGAGGAATATTGTGCAAAATGGTTTTGCCTTTGTTGAGGAGAGATGCGCACAATAGTCCCATAGCACCATTTTTTGATGCGTTGGTGTCGATTGCACCAGAAAGTTTGTGTCCGCCTTCTATTTCGAAGTCCATATAACCCTCAGAAAGCACCATGATCTTCCGATTGAGTGCCTCACTAATACGAGCTAACATATCAGTTGTGAGATTTTGTTCACCCTTTTCTATTCGAGCAATTGCGCTTTGGCTAGTTTTTAAATTCTTAGCAAATTCTTCTTGAGTCAAGCCTCTTAGCTCACGTAATTCACGAATAAAGAGACCGATCTTCATCTGTTCTGACTGAATCTGTATTGGCATTTGGTATGATTAAAGTCCAAAGATTAATATCATACATGATATAACTTTTCAAATTAATATGTGTAGGTTATTGACATTATTGTCGATAAGGCGGAGAATGCAATGAGTGAATATTGATTACTATGACTTCTTGGAAAGCAAAATTCATTTTCGGACTCGCAAGCATCTTCACGTTTAGTTTGCTTTGCCCATCGCTGATGCAACTTCCAAAAGTGCAGGCATCGCATGTGATGATGTCATGTAGTCAGAACATGCCTGAAGATGATAGTGCTCCCACTGATAATTCTCACTGTCAACAAAAGTATAAAATATCAGGGGTTCAAGCTGAGAAAAGAGAGATAAAAGATATTGTCGAAAATATTACGATTCCTCCTTCTGTTATTTTCCACTTTGAATTGCCGTTTTTCGTAGAAAATGATTTCAATCTTATTGAAAATAAACGAGAGAAAATAGAGAGGAAAAATATCCATATACGCATACATAAAAAGGAGTGATATATATAAATTAGTTCTTTGCCTGAAGATTTTTAGGCTTGTGCTTTTTTTTATATATTTATCACTTCTTTTTTATGAAAAAATTTGTATTTATTTCTAGTTTGATAGCTCTTACTATTGGTTTGAGTGCATGTGGTGCGAATAGTAGTGGAAATGAGAATGATATTGCTAAAAAGTATGGTATTACAGTTGAACAATATCGGGAAATAAAGAAAGCTGCGGAAGGTATGGGCATGTCCGTGGAGAGCCATCTTGATTCTCTGGGATTTACCAGTAAGGAATAATATATGAAACTTACTGAATGGGTTTTGAAAAATCCTAAATCCTTTTGGGCGGTGCTTGCAGTATTTCTTGTTCTTGCTGGAGTGGCACTTATTGTCACCCCTATGCGCATGATGCCGTCCCTAGAAAGTCCAATCCTTGGTGTTGTTACTCGATCTGAAGGAAATCCTGCAACCATCGAAGAACAAATAACAATACCAATCGAAGAGACTGTGAAAGATCTTTCGCATATTCGTACGGTCAAAGCTGCGAGTACCATGAATACCAGCTTGGTTTTGATCCAATACGAATGGGGTACTGATATGCAGCAGGCAAAATCTCTTTTGCTGACCAAAGTTTCGGAGTTTGAAAATAAACTCAAAGTGTCTCATGAGAAACCTGTCGTTATTACTGTAGATCCGCTGAATCTTCCCGTAGTTGTGTATGGTTTTACAGGTACCGGGACACTCAATACTGGGACTGGATCTCTGGGCACTGGTTCGGGGTCTCTCGATAAATTGCGAAAAGATGTTGAGAAATTGGCAGATAGTATTCGTATCGGCAGTGGACTGTCGAGCAGTGAGAATCGTGGCATACGTGCCGCTCTTGTCGGCGGTGGAAAATTCTCTCTCAGTGAACTTTCAAATGTATTTATTAGCGGGAAAATCGATTATCAGGCGGAAACGGTAAATTTTTCTGAAGGAGTGGATGAACAATCAATTGATGAAGAGTCAGGAACAGGAAGTATGCTTGTTGAGGCAAGTTCAAGTGACATGGCAGTAGAAAAAGACATGGAAATGTTTTCTGGATATACTTTTGATGGGAAGGAAGGTGTAGAACTTGCAATATACGGAGAGCAAAATGCAGACAGTCGAGACATCATTCAGAAGGTTGCTGAGAAAATTGAAAATTTTAAAGCGAAAAATCTGAATTACGAAGTGACAAAAGTTTACGATAACAGTCATTTCATTTCTCTGCTAGCGGAGAATATGGAAGACGAATTGCTCATTTCAATCATCTTGGCAGCTCTCATGCTCCTTATCTTTCTTCAAAGTGCGCGGGCGATGTGGATCGTGCTCATTACTATCCCAATTTCATTAGCTGGTGCTTTTGTTATATTTCCGCTTTTTAATATGAGTTTGAATAGTTCGACCCTGGTGGGGTTACTTTTGGCTATCGGACGTCTTGTCGATGATTCGATAGTCGTGATTCATGCGGTGCATCGTCATATCAAGGCCGGTATGTCGAAGGTAGAAGCAGCCATTACAGGAGTGAAGGAAGTTTATTTGGCGATTTTGTCAGCTACAGTTATTATGATGCTCGCTGTGCTACCTTTAGCTTTTGCACCTGGTCTGACTGGTATCATGTTTGTAGGCATTGCAGTTCCGATATTGGCAGCACTGGCTGTGTCCTTTTTTGTGTCAGTGACACTTACTCCTTTACTTGCTGTCACATTCTTTAAACATGGAATCAAAGAAGGTAGCCGCTGGAATCCTTTGACATGGTTTTATCGTTTGGCCGAATTTTTGCTTCATGGTTTGGAAATTGGTTATGGAAAAGTTCTGCAATTTTGTCTCAAAAACCGTTTCTTGGCCCTGTTTATTGCAATTCTTATTGCAGGGAGTGGTTTTAATCTCTGGCAAAAGATCGGTAGTGAAATGATGCCACTTTCTGATACCGCACAAATCAGTCTTATGTATGACTTCAAAGCAGAGATATTTCCTGAAGATCGTATTAAACAGTCACTCGCCATTGAGAAGTTATTCTTAACTCAACCAGAAGTTGCGCATATTAGTTCAGAACTTGGCATGGTAAGTGATAGTTTTATCGCAGTGAATGGATTTAATCCCATGATGGAAAATTCAGTGTCTGCTCTTGTTACTCTCAAAGATAAAGGTGAAAGACAAACGTCAATTTGGGACGTTATAGATCGTTTGGCACCGGAGTTACAGAAAAATCCTGCGATTGCCAAAGTGACTATGAAAGAGATGGGGGCTGATGTTATGGCTACGGCTGGAGCGCCAGCGGAAATTGTATTCAGTGCACAGAATAGAACCTTCCTGCAGTTTTTTGCGAAGGAGGCATTTGCAAAGGCACAAGGTATTGATGATCTTAAATTGCCTCATGCGACTGGTATAGACAACCAGATGTTGTTATGGCGTGAGAATTTTAAGCCGAGTGTTATTATCGGCGGATTTTATCGACAAGGAAAAACTCCTTCCATGCAATTGGTTGGCAAAATGTGGGGCGAGGCAGAACGTCTGAAACAGGATGTGTTAAAACGTTCGAATATTACCGATTACTCCACTGTTACAATTACCGGCAGGGGAGATATGGTCGAAATGATGGATGCCACCAATATCATGGTAAAGAATTTGCTTATCGCTGCGATTTTGATTTTCTTTACCCTCATCATATTCTTCCGTTCATTTAGTTTGCCGTTCATCATTTTCCTGGCTATTCCACTGGAACTTACAGGAGTATTGGGTGCCCTCTATCTCATGCAGCAAACATTCTCAACAGTTTCTATCTTAGGTATCATTGTTCTCAATGGTATCGATGTAGCCACGGCAATATTGCTCATTGATTTCCTGCAAAATTACAAAGCCAAAACCAAAGTTGCAAGAAATAAGCATATTATCAGTGCTGCAACAATTCGTTTACGACCGGTCTTGATGACGGTGCTTATTACAATTTTAGTTTTAATACCCTTAGCATTTTACCCAAAAGCTGGTATCGATGCGTTTAGTCCTTTAGCAACAGTGATTTTGGGGGGACTTACTATGTCGAGTGTTCTCGTGTTGATCGTGGTGCCAACGTTATTTACAATTTTTGATGACTTTCGTATGAGAAAGAAATCAAAACTGATTACTACTAATTAATTTCTATATGTTTATTCACAGATACATTGTTATTTTGACTATTGCTATACTGGCCATGTTAGCAGTTACTGTTGTAACACTTATTTTCATGTGGCCTGAAACGGCGACTCTTAACGAGTTAGAAAATCCAAATCCAACTTTAGATTTTTTCTCGAATCATCACCATTAATTTTATTATTATGTTTATTCATAAGCACAAATTAACGTTAGGACTAACCTTGTTGGTGGTCCTTATTGCAGCCATCATTGTCATGTGGCCTAAGATAGCAGCTCGAAGTGAAGTAGAAAATCTTTATCCTATGAGCTCTTTCTCACATGTCCATGGTATGTCGGTAGACGTAAAAGATGTTACGAGACTATATCTGGCGACACATCAAGGATTATATCGATTGGACAATGATAGTAACCTGTATCGTATCGGTAAGACGCGAAATGACTTGATGGGTTTTTCTCCCCATCCCCAGGAAGTTGAAATATTTTTTAGTAGTGGTCATCCGCAAAATGGAGGTAATATCGGAGTGCAGAAGTCCACCGATGGCGGCGTCTCATGGACCAAACTGAGTAATGGTCTTAATGGTCCGGTTGATTTTCATGCGATGGCCATAAGTACTGCTGATCCTGAAACGCTGTATGGATGGAACGGGTCACTCCAAAGAAGTGGTGATGGTGGTAAAACATGGGAAAAACTTAGTGCGAAGGGACTCTCTAATGTCATAAGTCTGACTACCCACTCTCGTCAGCCAGCAACAATAATTGCTGCTACGGCGCAGGGGATCATGATCAGTGAAGATAGAGGGCAGTCTTGGGAAATACTATCGGGGTCTTTAGAAGGTGCTTTTGTTTTAACTGTTGCCATTGATTATCAGTATTCCAATCAATGGTTGTCATATTCAGATAAACTGGGTTTGGCTTCGAGCAATGATAGTGGTAAAACTTGGCAAAAGATTGAGAGTGATTTTTCTGGAGAAAGGGTCATGCATCTTGCTTTTGCTTCATCAGATTCTTCTCTTGTTTATGCAGTAACAGATAAAAATAACATATATAAGAGCACTGATGGTGGTATCATTTGGAAAAAGGTTTTCTAATCTTTATCATGAAGAATGCATTTGGTGAATATGATATCGATGTATCGCAAGAGAAAAATTATTCTTGCCAGATTTGTGGTCTTCAGTATGAAGAACAAGCATTGGCACAGAAATGTCAGGACTGGTGTACTCAGCATCAGTCCTGCAGTCTTACGATTGCGAAACATGCAGTAAGAAAACCAAAATATAAGAATTAAGAATGCAGGAATGTAGGAAGAATGAGGAAAACAAACAAAATAAAAACCTTCATTCTCTTCATTCTAAATTTTTATTATTCATCTTCATCTTCTCCTTGCGCGTTCGCGCAAGGTAGAGTATATTTCCTCTGGTTTAAGGTTCACCAAAAGTTCTGTGCCTGTCCGTTAGGAAGGAGTTGAGTCTGCGGTGTTGATCTATAAGCCGCATATATTTAACCCTTATTTTTGTGCAAGAAGCTCAAACGTTCAAACTGTTCGTCGGTGGGATCCCTTATTCTATGACCTCTGACCAGGTTCAAGAACTCTTCAGTGATGGAGGGAAATTCAAGGTCGCTTCTGTCTACTTACCTGTAGATCGTATGAATAACAATCGCCCTCGTGGCTTTGGTTTCGTAGAATTTGAATCTCATGAAGAGGCTCAAGCCGCTATGGAGAAATTCAATGGCTTCGAAGTTGAAGGTCGCAAGCTCAAAGTTAACGAAGCTCGTCCAAAGGATGAAAGTGGTCGTGGTGATCGTGAATAATTCATTATCTTAAATTTTATGGCACGTCGTTGTGATCTTACTGGCAAACAACCAAGTTCCGGAAATAATCGTCCTTTTTCATTGAAGGCGACGAGACGTCGTTTTTTGCCTAATTTACAGAAACGTCGTGTCCTGATCGGTCCTGGCCAATACATTACCCTAAAGGTATCTGCAAAGGCCTTAAAGACTCTCTGTAAGGATTTAGTATAATAATGTGTCGACAATTTCTCCCAATAAAGTTCACATTGGTTACGTATTAGCCAGTGACTTTATTGAGGGAATACGGGTGAGAATTACCGATCCGGAGTACATGAAACAACTTCGCATCGGGCAATTGCTCGTGATCGAACAAGAAAACGGTGATAGCATTTATGCTCAAGTAGAAAATCTGCATACTGACTGGCACAAAGATATTCGTGAATTAAATATGCCAAGTGCTGTCCCCACGAAACCTGCTCTGATGCAAAAATTATTTATCGAGCAGGAGATTTTGCTGAAGGCAGTGAAAGTAAATCGTTCAGGAAATTTACTGGCGATGCGTTCTATTCCACTACCGGGAGAAGCTGTTCGTTTCGCTTCCGATGATGATATAGGCCAAATCTATGGTCCTAAAGACGCGGAGCATATTTACATTGGTGAGCCTTTGGAAATGACATCACCAGTGGTGATGAATGTAAAGAAATTCGTGGAACGCAGTAATGGTATATTCGGCAAATCTGGTACCGGCAAATCATTCTTAGCTCGCATCATTCTCTCCGAACTCATTCGCAGCCAAAAAGTGGCGACGTTGATTTTTGATATGCACAGTGAATACGGCTGGGAATCGATGAGTGAACAAGGACATATCAAAGGCTTACGTCAGCTATTTCCTCAACAAGTACTGATCTTTACGCTCGATGAAGATTCTTCCAAAGGACGTGGTGTTCAGCCTGATCATGTGCTGAAGATTGCTCCAGAAATGATCACTATTGATGATATCGCCATTTTGGCGGAAGAATTGGATCTCTCTCAGGCCATGCTCGATGCCATGGAAATTATTCATAAAAAAGAAGGTAAATATTGGCTCAGACGTATCAGCACGCTTGATCCTATGGATATCAGGACACAAGCGGAATTTTACGGTGTGGTCGAAGGCAGTTTGCAAGCTCTCTATCGCAAACTTAATCGCATTATGTCGCTACCTTTCTTAAAAGAAGGTGAAGATACACTTTCTACCTTATTTATGGCTCTTGAGTCAGCAAAGACCATTGTCTTAGAATTTGGTCATTACAATAATCTGGTGAGCTATATGCTGGTCTCCAATCTCATTACACGTCATCTGCACAGTCGCTATGTCAAAGCCACAGAGAAGTTCATCAATAGTCGTAATATTGCTGACAAGCCTGTGCCTCTGATGATTGTGGTTGAAGAAGCGCACAAATTCCTCCAGGGTCGCGTTGCTCGTAATACAACCTTCGGCACTATCGCCCGAGAAATGCGAAAATATTCAGTTACGTTGCTTATTATCGATCAACGACCATCTTCGATCGATCGAGAGGTATTATCGCAATTAGGCACAAGAATCGTAGCGATGCTCAATGATCCTGATGATATTGATGCTGTTTTCACTGGTGTCTCTGATCGTGGTATGCTCAAAAACTGGCTATCCACACTGGATACCAAGAAACAAGTATTGCTCCTCGGTCATGCTATCCCTATTCCCACTGTCGTCCGTGTCCGCGACTACAATGAAGACTTTTATAAATCAATGATCACTGATACTGATAAAGGTGTGAAGGAATTGTTTGGATGAGGAACTCACTTGTTGACACTGGTGTTGTTTGTCTTTATATTGCTGTCCTAGTTTTAAGTTTAAATATGTCATTATTAGAAAATCTACAATTTGATATTGAAGGTGTGCCTGAAACAGAGCTACCTGAAAAAATGTTAGCGGCGGAAAATACTGACACAAGGGATGCAATCTCTGGATTTATTAGTTTTCCCCAGATAGATGAAGTCTTACAACGTACCACTATTGAGGATATTCTTTCCAAATACCAATCTCCTTCCACCAAAATCCCTGGCGAAGTGAATTTTTGACATTACCCTTCTTTCTCGCCTTTACCTTTGGGTTGTCTATGGTACTCTATAGGTAATTTTTCAGTTTCGGTTTATGTATCGTCATAATGTAGCCGCAGTCGTGATCAATCACGATAAACAAGTGCTAATTGGTAAAAGAAATGTTCCTCAGGATCATTGGCAATTTCCCCAGGGAGGCGTCAATGAAGGCGAAAGTGAACAAGAGGCGATGATGCGTGAATTACAAGAAGAATTGGGTAATAATAAGTTTTCTCTGCTCTACAAATCGAAACATTTGCATCGTTTTGAATGGCCGAAAAGTCAATTGCGTAATGATGGACTTATTGGTCAAGAACAACGTTATTTCTTGGTACTTTTCTACGGCAAGGATAATGAGATCAAGCTGGAAGAACGGGCTTTGCTTGATTTTGAATGGGTTGATCAAAATAAAGTCTTGGAGAGAATTTTCCCCGCTCGTCGACTTATTTACGATGCTGTGCTCCAAGAATTCCTTCCTATCATTAAGACGTCTACCACATGAAAAAACTGTTTTCTATCGTCTCTGTATGTGCTTTTATTTCTCTGTCCGTCTCTTCTGTTCAAGCTGCCGAGCAATTCCCGGATGTGAACTCTGACTACATGTATGGCCAAGCGATTCAATTCTTAAAAGATAGGGGAGTCGTTAATGGTTTTCCTGACGGGACATTTGGGCCGGAGCGTCTGATCACTCGTGCTGAATTGCTCAAGATTGCTTTAGAAGGAGCCAAGGTTGATACGAGTAACTATGCCAGTAAATCCTCACCGTTTCCTGATTTGAGTGATGATCATTCTTTGCGTCGTTATGTGATTTACGCGTATGAGAAACATATTGTTTCTGGTTATCCGGATGGTACGTATCGTCCCAATCAACCGACAACACGAGGAGAGGCAATAAAAATGCTGCTCAATATCAATGAAACGGAGCTTTCACCCATCACCACAGCATTTTATCGTGACACTGCATTGGATAATCCTCTAGCATCATTTGTCTATGAAGCGCGTGAACAGAAAATTATTCCCTACAAATACAATGCCGACAATGCAGGTATTGACGAACAAATAATTCGTGGAGAAGTGGGTGAGATGATGTATCGGTTATTGTATGTCAAAGAGAGAGGCTTGGACCAATTTCCAGAAATACTCCAAAATCCATCGGTTGTGCTTGGTGATCATCCAGTTGATGTATTTCAGGGAGTCACTTTACAAAGTCCGCTACCCAAAACAGCTATTGCCGAGACCTTTTATCCTATCAGTGTGACTACCAATGCAGGACTGGTAAAATTACTCGTACAGAATGCCAGTGGTAAGAAATGGTTATGGGAATACAAAGTCGCTCAAGGAAAGGCGAATTTTGATTTGATTTTCCCTGAGGCCGGTATATACGATGTTGCAATTTTACCGGACACTGCCGGGGATCGTGTATGGGGGGTAAAGATTACTGTGTTGTCAGATTGGCAAGTGAGTGGTGGCAGCCTAACTCCGCCCGCTAATCCGGAGTTTGCTATTGATGATACCAATCAAACTTGGCTCTCCTGGGATAATAATGCTGAAAATGCAGTGCTTAAACTAGCTTGTGAACAAGGAGCAAGAAGGGTGACTCGTTTCATTGTGGCCAATAGTGACAAGTGGCAATTGGATTATCAGATCTTTAGTGGCTTTGTAGAAGGAAGTATCACATGTCATCTTGCTCAGGCTCAAAGAAATACTTCTTGGATATCAACTCTGAATAATTTTGAGGAAGAAAGAACCTGGGCATTTTCTGCTCTGCAACATCATTTTCGGACTTGGGAAAAAAATAAATTAGCGGTTGATAATTTGCCGCTCTTTACCAATGCACCGACATTGCGTTTCAGTGGTGAGTCACACATTGATCTTTCGAATTATGCTGAAGTGATAAATCCCGATGGGTCGGTAGATGTTTTCCCTCTTGAAGACAATGAAACAGGCACGCTTCCTTCTGACCGACCATGGTCACTGAGTATTGAATTTTCACAGTCGGGTGTCTATTTCTTTGAAATTAATGATGTTGAAGGCATTGCTGTTCTCAACACGCCAATTTATAAGGGAGTTACCGGAGTACCGGTACTTCCTGATTTTATGGATATGCAAGTTGGTGTGGTGCTTGAGACCAAAGTATCGTTAACAAATAGCGCCAAGAATGATATGCGCAGTGATTTATTGCAGAGAATCAATGAAGTTCGCGCGAGACAAGGCAAATCTCAAATAATCCTTGATGAACAATTAAATGACTTTGCTCAGTCTCATGTCGACGACATGGTAGCAAGCAATTATTTTTCCCATCGTGACCAGAGAGGCCGTGGCCCTGATGAAAGGAAAGCCGATTTTGGAATTACTTTACCGGTTGGAGAAAATATTGCTTTTAGTGTAGATATTCCTTCTATTGATGCTGGGCTTCGTCGAAGTGCTGTGCATTTGCTCAATATGCTCGATGGTCGATGGATTCGGGTGGGTATTGGCCTTTTCTATGATCAAGATGGACTTCTTTATGTGGTAGAGGAATTTTCTACGCGTTCTTTTGTCAGTAGTCCCATGACTGTGGGAGAAAAAGCAGAATTGAAACAAAGAACACTGGATCGTATTAATACCAATCGTACGGCTGTAGGGCTTACACCTCTCATGATCAGTCATGAGTATGATGCCGCTTTGGCTACGTGGGCTGCAAATCCTCGCACAGAGAGCCTTAGAAATTTACTTTTGGATGCAGGACTTACAACTGGTAGATTGATAAATTCAGAAGGAGAATATTCATCAAATTTGCCTGCAGAATTGGCATTGCAGACCGCAGTTACTGTTTCAAATCTCAGTAAGATGAATATGGATATAGCATTTGAAGGTGAGACTATGCTTGTAGCAATGGTACTTTATTGATCATTATGAATATTTTGGTTTTTGGTGACGATCCAGCCCAGGTAAGGAAGAAAACAGCAGATCTGAAAGCAAGATTTTTGCAAGTAAATCCTGGTGGGGAGGTAATTATCTTGTATGCTGATGATTTACCAGGCATAGGCAGTCTCACTGACATGCTCACAACAGTTTCTCTGACAGGGGATAAGAAATGCATCATTTTCAAAAATCTTCTTTCCACCAAGCTTGAACAGCAAGAACAGATTGAAGAGTTACTGAAGCAGAGTGATCAAGAAATGACTACATTGGTATTTAGCGAAGAAAACAGTGATGTACTTAAGAAAACCTTTGTAAAAAAAATGACAAAAGAAGGCATTCTCTTAGAGAAGTATATTTTCTCTTGCCAGAAAGCCCGTGTGTTAAGGCTTGATCTTGTTCTTGGTCAGGAAGAAAAGAATTATCTGAATCAGCTGTATCAGAGTGACCCTGAAATGGTGGAGAGGGAGATAGAAAAAATTGCACTGTTACAAAGAGCCGGGAAGCCGGAATTGATTCCTGAAGTTTTTAGTGATTATGAATTTTCACTTTCGGTCTTTTGTTTTACCGATGCTTTGTTTGCAAAGAATTATTCTCAGGCCTCGGTTTATCTTCGCCAGCTTTTCGATCAAGATCACAATGAACATATGCTTCTGAGTATGATCATCAATCATGTGAAGAAAATACTTTTTATACTTGACGCTGAAAATAAAAAACACGACGTGAGTAAGGTGATCAAGGAGATGAAAATTCATCCTTTTGTGGCCAAAAATTTATTGCAACAAAAGCAAAGATTCTCTTTGTCGGAAGTGAAATCGTGGCTTGCTAGATTGCTCGAAATTGATTTGTTGTCTAAACAGGGCAAAGTCAATGCGAAGCTAGCTCTAGAGCAGTTTTGTGTTAGTATAGGAACTAGAAGAATTAACAATTAGTAATCAAATTGATAATTTTAAATTGTTAATTGTTAATTGGATTTTATGATTCGTAAGCGTTGGCAGGAACATTCTTCGATGAGGATTGTACTTGGCGTTTGTATCGTGCTGGCCATGTATCAGATGTATACCTATGCGGTCAAAAGCTATCAGGACTATCAGATAAATCAGCAAATCAAAGATAGTGAAGCGGAAATCAGTAAGCTTGAAAGTGAAAATCGACTTATGCAGGAGTACTTGAAATATCTCAGTAGCGAGGCTTATAAAGAAAAAGAAGCGAAGCGAATTAAAAATGTCAAAAATCCCAATGAAGAAGTGTTTGTAATCAAACAAGAAGGCTTGGAGAAAGTATCTTCCCAGGAAGATCAAGCTATCATGCAATGGCAATCACTAAGTACCATGGGGCGATGGTGGAAATTTTTTACTCGATAAGTATGCTTGGAGAAATTATTTTACGTGCAGGAAGAGAAAAATCAGTTCAAAAATGGCATCCTTGGATTTTTTCTGGTGCAATTGCCTCGAGCGATGCCAAATCTGGTGATATGGTTGATATACTTGATCATAAAAAAAATTGGCTAGCCCGTGGTTATTATCACCAAGAGACGAATATCGCATGTCGTATACTGACTTTTCAAAACGAAGAGCCCATTGATGCAGCTTTCTTTTTGAAACAATTTCAGACTGCTCTGCTGAGGCGTAAACCATTTTTGGTGCAAACCAACGGTTACCGTTTAGTTTTTGGTGAAGCTGATATGCTTCCCGGCCTTGTGATAGATATTTTTGATCGCTCTGCCGTCATTCAAATATCAACACTCGGTATGGATAGGCTGAGAGAAATCATTGTAGAGACTTTACCAAAGGTACTGAATCTAGAATGTATCTATGAAAAAAGTGACAGTGAAAGCAGGGAAATAGAGGGGATAAGTCCGCAAATTGGATTACTTTGGGGCAAATTGCCTGAACAAGTTATCATTCAAGATCATGGTGCCAAATTCTTTGTTGATATCGATCATGGTCAGAAAACTGGCTTCTTTCTCGACCAACGTGAAAATCGTCTGAGTGCTGCAGAGTATGTGAAAGATAAAAGTGTTTTAAATACTTTTTCTTATACGGGAGCTTTTGCTATCCATGCTGCATTGGCTGGAGCAAAACGGGTGGTATCAGTCGATAGCTCTACCGATGCAATAAATCTTGGTAAAAAAAATGCCACTCTCAATAATGTAGAGAATATCTGTCAGTGGGATGTTGAGGATGTCTTTGAATATCTGAAGAAAACCGATGAGGAATTTGATGTGATTATTCTTGACCCTCCGGGTTTTGTAAAAAGCAAAAGAGACTTAACCGCCGGGACAAATGCATACCGTGTTTTGCATCAATTAGCTTTGAAGAGACTAACTGAAAATGGATTACTCATTACTTCATCGTGTTCTACGTGGGTAGATCGATTGCTCTTTCACAAAATTGCTTTCTGGGCTTGTGAAAAAGAGGGATACCAGCTCCGTCTCATCGAGGAACGTGGCCATACCTGGGATCATCCTATTTCGGTGTTTTTCCCGGAAGGGCAGTATCTGAAATTTGCCGTATATCAAGGATAATTCTCAAAATAAAAGAGCCCCCGGAAGCCATCCAGAAGCTCTTTTGATGGTCGCTCTATTTAGAGAACAATTACGTTGGATTCAAGAAAATTTGCATCATCGATTCTAACTTCTCACCATTGATAACTGTGCAGTCCACTTCTCTCTGAATTGGGGGATTTTCTCCCTGTTGGAAATCGATTCTGTAGGTGATATCGAAGAAACTATCTACTTGGAAAGGTTGAACACTCTGTAATTGCAATTGTAGCATTTCAGTTTCAATGGTCTCCATGCTGCCATGTGCCAATGGCTGCGTTGGACTATCTCGTCTAACAACAGTCACATCGGCGCTATAGCCAAGTTTTGATGGTGGTACTACTACGGTTGGGGTAGGGAATTCACTATCACCAGGATTATCAGGTGGATTAACAACTAATTTACAACCATGAGGAGGAGGGAAAATGACAGTAATATCATTGACGAGATTGGAGCTTCCGCCTTCATCGTCACAATCTGGCTCCAGGAGAAGTTTCTCTACGAGTTTATTACTGCGTTTATCGTACATTTCCACCAAAACAGGATTTGGTAATACTGCTTGATGAGTGTCAATTTCTACGTCTGTATAAGGAGGGACAATTGTATAGTAATCTCCTGCAGCTTTTGTGTCCTTTACCAATGCTCCCTGACCGTGCAATGTGTCAGGATCCATAAGCTCTTTACTGTGTGATCCTTCAACTGCACTCCAGATTTTGAAGTATGCGGTAAAGCGTCTTTCAGTAAAGGCCTTTAATGATATATAAGGTGTACAAGAGATCTCGGTATGATCAAGTGGAACGAGGTTAACTCTCCCAAATGATGGCTCCACACGAGAAAATTGTGCCAATGCTCCGTCACCCGCGAGTGAGAATACTTGCATACTGATGACACTGCTTACGATCACTGCCACCACACTGAGACAGATCGAAAGTGATTGTAGATGTTTCATGTTTGTTTTGGTTAATAAATAAACAACTCATCTCATTCTACACCTCTTCGGGAGAGCGTGTCTATGCTGTTGCTGTATATAGGAAGCTAATTTATGTGAGTTTTACCAAAAGACCTCTTATCTTGGTTGCTTCAAATGTTTTCTTGAAGATAACAAGAGAAATGGGGAAATAAAATATATTAAGTATTAAGGCCCACCAAAAATATGTTGAAGAAAATGTGCTGTCTGTCAGCACTTGTCGCATGCCTTCAAATGCATGAGCAGTAGGTAAAAACCACGCGATAGACTGTAGCCATTGTGGAAGTGACGATAAGGGATAGAACACACAGGAAACCGGTTGCAATAGACCAGCAAAACTCCAGGCTAATATCTGTACTTTTGTTGTATAGCGAAGGATAAGGGCTGTTATACAAATACCAATGGCTGCAGCAAAAAATAAGAGATTTAACACATATGGTATCAGTAGTAGTATATGGGGAAAAATGTTGAAGGAATAAAATATCAGCGCACAAAGAGAAGCAGTGAAGGATCCTATGATTATTTTAAAAATACTGATTGATGCTACTCCTGTAAGGTATTCCCACATGGTGATAGGAGTTGAAAAAATATTCAGCAGATTTCTTGACCAGAGCTCTTCGAGAAATCCTACTGCGAAGTCTCTTTGAAACGCATAGAAAATACTCCAGAGAATAATTGCTCCCATAAGGAAATTGATAATACTTGGTCCAAAGGTATTATTGGTAGAAATATAGAAGGAGAAAAATCCCCAGACAATGACATCAATGATTGGCCAATAGAAAACATCCATTGATCGATCAATGTTGTGACGAATATCGTAAAGATGTCGGCGCATTACCGCTTTTATTCGGTGTATTTTCATATTGTTTTTGTATCTTTAATAACTCTAAAAAACACCTCCTCGAGAGCTGGTTCATTTCGTTCTTCGTTTAAGATAGCCTTGGTGATTTCAATTGGTGTGCCATCAGCAATTATTTTCCCATGATTCAAAAAGACAATTCGATCGCAGATATTTTCTGTTTCAGCCATATTGTGAGAAGTATAGAGAATCGAGGTGTTCTCTTGTTCCCTGATTCGCAGTAAAATTTCTCGGACATGATGAGAAATCTCTGGATCTAGTGATGCCGTTGGTTCATCAAGCAGTAAGAGTTTTGGTTTGTTCAAGAGCGATTTGCATAATCCAACTCTGGTATTTTGTCCGGAAGAAAGTGTACCAGCTGGCTCGTCTTGTAAATCAGCGATTTCAAACATTTCCAATAATTCTTCAATCCTCTTTTTAGGATGTTCGATATTGTATATACATGCAAAAACCATGAGATTTTCAAATACGGTCAATCTATACGGAAGTGACACATATGGAGATGCAAAATTCATTTGCTGCAGGATTTCCTCTCGGTGTTTCCGAAAGTCTTTACCAAATATCGAAATCTCTCCTCCACTTGGGGTGATGAGATCAAGGAGCATATGAATAGTAGTCGTTTTCCCTGCGCCATTTGGGCCAAGAAAACCCACAATCTCGCCTTTACCCATACTAAAAGAGATATTGTCTACTGCAGTAAAATCTGCAAATCGTTTTGTGAGGTTTTTTACTTCTACTACCATAAGAAAAAATTTGGTTGTCCCGAAGGGAGGCCATCGCCCGGGGGACTTTAGAAAATTGGTTGCGGGGGTTGGACTCGAACCCTAACGATCCCGCTCAGCGGGATTATGAGCCTTGCGAAAGACCAGTAATCTTATAAAACCCATTTCCTCCTTTCTGAGCTTTTAACGTGTTTTCTAATTTTCTTGCTTCAGAAAGTGAAAGAAATTTACTACACCATACCAGATTCCATGGTCCTTTAAAACGCGTCCAAACAGATTGGTTGAAGCTGTGCTCAAACAACCGTTTTTCAATATTACTAGAGAGTCCTATATGTTTTCTACCTAAATCGTTTTTTAAAACATAAACTTGGTATTGAGGCATATCAAAAGAAGTTTCATGCCTACCATAGCAAGTAAATAATGAAATTATTCAAACAAAAATTGGTTGCGGGGGTTGGACTCGAACCAACGACCTCAAGGTTATGAGCCTTGCGAGCTGCCAACTGCTCTACCCCGCGCCGAAAAATATTGGATTTTCAAGGCACGTAAGGATTCTACTCACTTTTTATATTTGTGCAACCTTTTTTGCGCTACCTTACATCGGAAAGATATGTCCTATATAATCGCGAGTGATTTTAACTTTTTATATGACCAATCCTCATCTCCATGAAGTGGTGATTACAGCTATCATCGTCAAAGACGATAAGTATTTGATCACTCGTAGGGTGAAAACAAAAAAACGTTTTCCGGGTATGTGGACTGTCCCAGGGGGGAAATTAGAGGTCGACGATTACAAAAAGTTACCTAAGGATACCAAAGAATATTGGTACAATGTATTAGAAAAAACCTTGCGTAGGGAAGTAAGCGAAGAAGTTGGTATTGATATCGATAATATTGAGTATGTGACCAGCTTGGCGACGGTTCATGCTGATGGAGCACCTTCTCTCGTTATTTCTTGCATGGCAGATTATGCTTCTGGGGAAATCACTTTGCAGCCTGAAGAAACTGATGAATTTGCTTGGGTTGATATCGAAGAAGCCAAGAAATATGACTTGATCGATGGTATTTTGGATGAACTGGTTGTTGCCGATAACAAACGTAAGGGCATAAGAGTGAAATGGCAGAAAGTAGTGCAGACTGAGGTTACTATTCCCCAGGACGCTAAAGTAGCAAGATAAAAACATTGCAGTGTTCCTAGGACACGATATAGTACTGAAGATCTAATCGATTTTTATGCATTTAAAACTCATGAGTGTTGTTAGTGTGAGCTTTTTGCTTCTTGCTTGCGATTATTCAGCAACTCAACAAACTACCCCAGTCCCTCAGAGCACAGCTAAAGCTGATGTTACTATTGAAATTACAAATGATGGCTTCAACCCAGCGAGTATTACTATCAACAAAGGACAAACTGTTGAATTTGTAAACCGTGATTCAGCGCTTCATTGGCCAGCTTCAGCTATGCACCCTACCCATTCGGAGTACCCAACGACCGGAGGATGTGTTGGCAGTTCATTTGATGCCTGCCATGGTTTACAAAATGGAGAGAAATTTGTTTTCACATTTGATCAAATCGGTACGTGGAAATATCATGATCATTTGAATATTACGAAATTTGGCAGTATTGAAGTAAAATAAAAGTGGAGCCACTTGTCGGACTTGAACCGACAACCTTTCGCTTACAAAGCGATTGCTCTACCATTGAGCTAAAGTGGCATAACGAACAGCGCTTGCATCTTACTGACGAATATAGTTCTGTTCAAGTCTTCTTATCTATGAATTTTAATAGCTGACACATAAGCCAAATTCGGAATTTCCGAATCTTGTATTAGTATGCCCACTCCTATGCAAAAAATGCATATTCCTTCATCATCTGGTATTATTACAACCTGTTTTTAATCAAAAATACGTATGTCAGATAGAATACCGCAAAGCTCAGCAGATTTCTTTGGCTACACAAAAAAAGTTCATCTTACCCTTATTGCTGCTCCTGAGGTTGTTGCTATTCCAATTCAAGAGAACAATGAGCCACTAGTGGATATCATGGATAACAATGAGTTGGTATTCGATGAAGTGTACAATCAGCCACATATAGGCTCCCTTGTCCGTCGCGCTGTTTTAAAGAAACTCTTAGCTGCTCAAAGATCATTGCCATCAGGTCTGCAAATCCAGATTCGAGAAGGATATAGACCATTAGAAGTACAAAAAAACTATTGGGATGAATATTGTGCCAAACTCGAAACAAAATATCCCACATGGTCACAGGAGCAAATCAGAGATGAAGCAATGAGATTTGTAGCGCCTCCTGATATTGTGCCCCCTCATACAACCGGAGGGGCTGTTGATTTAACTTTAGTTCATATGCTCGGGGCTTCTCTTTATATGGGAAAGTCTATTTATAAAGGGAAATCTCTTGATATGGGTACAGACATGAATGATGAAGAAGCTAGTCTCAACAAAGCTAGCTATACAGCCAATCCCAATATTTCAACCGAAGCGAGAAAAAATCGAGACCTATTAGTAAAAGCAATGACTGGGGTAGGATTTATTAATTATCCTACCGAGTGGTGGCATTGGTCTTATGGAGATAGATACTGGGCACATCAAACCAAGTCTGCTCATGCTATTTATGGAACAGTGTTACGATAAGGACTTTGGTTGGCATATATTGATTCTTCTGCTTGCTCTTAAAATGTAGTTGTTCTTTTCTAAAAACTCTTGAATATCTCTTTGGTTCTTTTTAGGCATCATTGACTGATTGAAATCATCGACTGAATCGAACTGAAAAACAGTTTCATCATCAATTTCAGCAATTGATCTTAATCTTCTGTGTTTTTGTATAGCATCATAAGCTGCGACTTTTTCTTTCCTTTCATCTCCATCACAAGCATCAAAGGTAATTTCTGCATCAAAAAATGTGCCATCTTGGGCTGGTTCTAAGAAAATGATATATGCATTTGTGCGTGTTACTCGAACAGCTTCATTAATGGCAGTTTCCATCATCTCTATAGGAACATGGTGGAGAGATAACGTGAAAATAATGGCATCAAATGATTGATCTCCAAATGATAAGCTTTCTGCTGGTCCTACACAGAATGATGCGTTGGGAATGTTTCTTGCTAATGCTTGTCTTAATTTGTGCTTATCAGGTTCAATTGCATGCAAAGCAGTACAACGACTAGCAATTTCAATAGAACGTGACCCATCACCGCAGCCGATTTCTAGGACTGATAAATCTTTCAGTGGAACAACTGTTTCAACCTTACCCAGAAATTCTTCTTTTATTCGGCGCATAAAGCAATTGATCAATAAGCAATTATTTTTAGTAAAGTGCTTCTCTGAGAATATCCCTTAAATTAATCTATCTTCCCCCTGAATGTGAGCGGGAGCTAAATCGTGAATTTCTATCGCGGAATTTTTTCTGTGGACGAGCTGAGGCATTTCCCCAAGATCTTTCTCCGCCTTCTTTGCGGTCGCTGAATGAACGTTTAGCGGGTCCTCGAGAAGACCAAGATCTTTCACCACTTGGTTTACGGTCGCCGAAAGGGCGTTTAGCTGGGCCTCTGTCTGCCCAAGGTCTTTCACTGCTGCCTTCTTTGCGTTCGCCATAAGGACGTTTTGGTCCTTGAGATGACCAAGGTCTTTTGTTTCCTTCTGGACGACTACCAAATGGACGTTTGGTTCTTCCTGTTGGGTGATCTGACCATTGCTTTCGTGGTTGTTCTCCTTCATTTGCAAACATTGTTTTCTCCTTTTCAGTCATAGCTGACTCGGGCATGTATTTATCTTCATGACTTTTAAATGAACTTTTCTCATGATAGGGTCGATGCTCGGATGTACGTTCAGATGAATACCCGGACGATCGATGAGAGCTGCCTCCGCGACTAAATGGTCGCTTTCCTCCAAAGTTTCTTCCACCTCTACTGCCGCTACCGCTATCGTCTCTTTCATAAGAAGATTTTTTATCTGATAAACGCAATTCAGGTAATTCCTCTTTTACTGTTGCTGTAGGCAATGGTTTTCTAGTTAGTCTTTCGATGCGACGAACGAGCTGGATTTGATTAGGCATGGCAAAAGAAATCGCTTTACCTTTTAGACCAGCACGGCCAGTACGACCTATACGATGAACATAATCTTCGGGATTTTCCGGAAGATCATAATTGACCACTAATTCAATATTACTGACATCGATACCGCGAGCGGCAATGTCTGTAGCAACGAGTATGCGGTAACGTCCAGAACGAAATCCATCCATCGCTTGTTTTCTTTGTGATTGAGAACGATTTGAATGCAGCTCGGCTGCTGAATGACCGAGATCTTTTATGAAAGAAGCGACTCTCTTGGCACCGTGTTTTGTTCTGGTGAAAATGAGTACTGTTTCTTGATATTCAGCTAATAATTTTTCTAGCAGTTGTGACTTGGCGAAATTTTTGATAATGAAGAGTTCTTGTGTCGTTTGACTAGCTAATGTGCCTTGGGGTGCAATCTCAATACGAATAGGCAGTTTCATATGACGCTTCATGATATGCGCGATTTCTGGTGGCATAGTTGCTGAGAACACCATAGTCTGGCGCTCTGTAGGTAGAGCTCGTAAAACCTTTTCAATTTGAGGAGCAAAACCCATATCAAACATACGATCAGCTTCATCGAGCACCAACATATTCACTTGTTGTAGAGACAAAGTTCTTTGTTCTAGATGATCAAGCAAGCGTCCGGGAGTAGCAACAATGATATGAGGATGTCCAGAAAGTTGTTTCCTTTGGAAACCAAAAGGTGCACCGCCGATGAGAACTGCCACTCGCACACTTAAATTAAATGAGACTTCTTTTAAAACATTTTCAATTTGCAGTGCCAATTCACGAGTAGGTACGACAATGAGTGCTTGGCGCAGTTTTTTCTGACCGATATTCTCGATCATTGGTAAACCAAAGGCCAAGGTTTTACCCGTGCCGGTTTGGGCAATACCAATAATATCCTTGCCCTCTAATGCAGCAGGAATACATTGGGCTTGAATTGGTGTCGGTGTGATTAAATTACGTTTCTGTAAATTAGCTTTCAGCCCATGTGAAAGAGCTAACTCAGCGAAACTAGGAACAGTGGTGTTCATAAAAAGAAAAAAAGGGTTATAAAATGTACAAGTTCCAACAATCATGGAAATGTACGCCCTTTTCCTCCATTGTCGAGTATTGCACTGGCAGCTACTCTACACTGTTTCTATGGAATTGACAAGTTTTTTTATTGGTTTGTAATTAGTAATAGTACTATTACACCTATAGCTATTCGATAAACAGCAAATACATTGAGAGAGTGCTTCTTTAAGTAGGTGAGCAAGAAATGAATGGAAAGTAAACCAACGACAAAGGATAAAAGTGTGCCGACAGTTAATTCTAGACCTACTCCCTGAGGCAAACCATCTTTCATAATGTCGGCCAACTTTTTAATTCCAGAAATGGTGATAATCGGAATCGACAAATAAAATGAGAATCGTGCCGCAGTTTCCCGAGAAAACCCTTGGGTCATGCTAGCCATGATCGTAGCCCCTGAACGAGAGAAACCCGGAATGAATGCTAGGCATTGAGCTATACCTACCCATAAACCTTGTTTGACGCTGATTTTGCCTACTTCTTGTTTCCCTCTAGCGAAATATTTTTCTGTACCAATGAAAAGCAATGCTCCGATAATAAGTACCCAAGCAACAATTACAGGGGAACGTAAATACCTATCAATATATTCTTCAGCGAGTACACCAACAATAAGTGCTGGCACCGTTCCCAGTAAAATCGCCCAAGCTAAGGTTCTTTTCCTGTGAACAAAATCTTTCAGCAATTGCCAAAGTTCTGGCGCAAAATAAATGTATACAGCGACAATAGTGCCTAATTGTAAAATAGCATCAACAGCTAGGGGATAAGGCGTAGTGAGGTTAAAAAAATATCTCGCCAAAATTAAATGTCCTGATGAAGATATAGGGAGAAACTCAGTGAGTCCCTGGAGAATACCGAGAAGAATGAAGTTGAACATGAGGAGGTTTTCTGAATCAGGTTTATCTTAACGTTAATTCTTATAATGTGAAGCTTTGAATTATAAAGAAAGTTCATTATATTGTGTTTGCTCTTCGGGCCCATAGCTCAGTGGTTAGAGCAGCTCGCTCATAACGAGTTGGTCCCTGGTTCAAGTCCAGGTGGGCCCACCATGTACCATTCGCTTCGCTCAGGTACATGGCAGGCCATTCGTCGCGATTGCAAGGAGCATTTTAAATAACAAGACATTATGAATGTAATGCTCTACATGGCAATAAGTGCGAATGGCATAATTGCTAAAAATGATGATGATACTGGTTGGATTTCTAAAGAGGAATGGAATAGTTATAGCGCAGCAGTACGAGCAGCTGGTTGTCTTATCGTGGGTCGGAGAACTTATAATATCCTTACCAAACAACCGGAATTTTCGGAGTTGAAGGATGTCAAACTGGTTGTTGTTTCTCACGAGGACTTTAAAACATTGGCCCCTAATCATCTTGTCGCGCATTCACCGAAGGACGCTCTAGCACTATTGAAAGATTTTAAAGAAGTCATTGTAGCAGGTGGTGGTATACTCAATGCTTCTTTTCTGGCTGAGAATTTAGTTGATGAAATATATTTGGATGTTGAACCAATAGTGCTTGGGGATGGAATCCCTGTTTTCAAGAATAAAGATTTCGAAAGAAAGCTAAAATTCATTGGATATAAGCAAATAACAGAGAATGAGATCCAGCTCCATTACCGGGTTATTAGAGACTGATTCGTGATCCATCGAATTTGATTGGTTTATGAACTGGCAAAGGGGTCGATTTCGACCCTTACACCTTGATCTTGATATAGTTAATAGATATACTGTAGATAGTTAATAACTATACTTTATGACAACTCAAGTTTCCTTTACTACGGATCAAGACCTTAAGAACAAGGCTTTGGAAAAGGCAAAAAATGAAGGAATAACTCTCAAAACTCTTCTAACCTATGCTATGAAAGGTTTTGTAGAGGGAAAAATTTCTCTGGGGATTGAATTTGCTGAGCATGAACCGGAGGTTGAAGAAATAACTTTCACTGATAAAGGAATTAATGAAAAGGCAAAAAAATTAGCTGCATTGCTCAAGTAACATGGTAGTTTTGACCAAGTATATTGCCAGACATGAGCTCGAGCCATTGAAGCGTCTGGTAAATATCGATGATATTCTTGATGGTGCCAATAAGGTCATAAAAGGACTGGCAGTTGAGACCAAAGCTCCCCGGGACCTTAGAGGATGTCGTTTTTTTAAAGTGCGTATTGGTAAAAGGAACAATGCCCGTATGATGGTCTTTGTTATCACTGAAAATAAAAAAGTTGTTCCAGTGTTAATTCGTCTCAAGAAGGATAAGGTGTTCGGAGTGAATATGGCGATGAATAATCCGATAGTAATTGAACAAATGAATAAAAATTTAAACCACATACTTGATGATCTGAAAAAGAAGCAATATCAGGAATTTTCTTAAATTATCTGTATGCTGAAAAAATGGCGGAAGCGAACTCATAATGAACTAGCCAGAGAGGCGAGTAAGAGAACAGCCAAATTCCCTGTGGTTGTGTTTCTGCATAATATTCGCAGCCAATACAATGTCGGTGCTATTTTGCGTACTGCTGATGCTGTAGGTGTAGAGAAAGTGATATTAAGTGGCTATACGCCAACACCCGAACAAAAAGGTGTAAAAAAAACTGCTTTGCGTGGACTAGTTCATAAACGTTGGGAATTTGCAGATGACTCGATCAAATCGTTACAGAAATATAAGAAAGCTGGCTATCAGATCGTTGGTTTGGAGCAATGTCATGAAAGTAACGATTTTCAAAAAGCAAAATATACTTTTCCTGTTGTGTTAGTCTTGGGCGAAGAGGTAGAAGGGATTCACAATGATATTTTGCGCTACTGCGATCAGGTGATTGAGATTCCGATGTTTGGGGCAGCGCATTCACTGAATGTTTCTGTGGCTGCAGGTATTGTTCTTTATGATTTGCTGGCTAAATTCAAGCAATTCTAAAAATTCTAAAATCAGTCAAAACTCGGGTTTATAATGAAGCTCTTCAAGTGTTGTGTTGGGTTTTATTGTTAATTGCCCCAATGGGGTCCCTTCGGGATTAATTTTCAATTGATAATTATTCTATGTCCGGTCTTTGGTATTTCTTTTGTGCGCAAGTTTATTTTTCTGAACATTTAGTATTCTTACGACAACGGTTTTCTTCCTATGATGAGCTGTGGGAAAAGCTGACGCAGGCTGAATGGTGCACGAATCATAAATATTCAAAAAGCTGGCATCGAATACTTCATGTTCGTTCAAAACAAAAAGAGTATCAAGCATTGCTGCAAAGACACCAAGATCAGGGGATAGTCGTCATAGATATTGAGAATGATCTCTATCCGCCATTACTCAAAGAAATTTATCATGCACCGCTGATGATTTGTGCGCTAGGAAATAGAAATATTCTGCAAAATACTTGCGTTGCGATAGTAGGTACGAGAAAAGCTACCGAGTATGGGTTGGCAATTACTGACGAAATTGTTCGTATCTTGGCATCACACAAAATCACTCTCATTTCCGGTATGGCGTATGGCATCGATAGCCAAGTTCACATGTCCGCGGAGAAATATAATGCATCAAGTGTGGCTGTGGTCCCTGCGAGTTTATTAGATAGCAATTTGGGCGGAAATAACCGGCTGCGGAAATCTCTTTCCCCTGATCAACATCTTATTGTCAGTGAAAACACTCGCATCGGTGACTTGCAAAAATTTCACTTTGTGCAGAGAAATCGTATCATTGCGGGCTTAAGCAAATGGACCATTGTCGTCGAAGCGCCAGAGAAATCAGGAGCTTTGATCACTGCTGCATTTGCACGCGATGAAAATCGTGAAGTGTTTGTTGTCCCTCATTCATTAAACAATATCCAAGGTAGAGGCTGTCTCTGTTTGATTCGCGATGGCGCTCAGATAATCACTGACGTCGATGAATTGCCTGGTCTTCTTGGGTTAACACCAAATAAAGTTACGAAACTTCCACTTCACTATCAGTATGATTCGGAAATGGAGAAATTAGTCCATGAAAAAATCCAAGCCGGTAAGAATCTGGATGATATCTGTCAGGAATTACAGATTTCTTCGACAGATTTGTTAGTAGTCATTACTGATCTCACGTTCAAAAAGTATATTACGAGCACGACGGAGGGAGTATATTAGTTCCTTTTAGTGATGCTCTCCCTTATTCTTATGAGACTCTTATTAACCCTTTCATCACCCCTCTTAATATCCACTGCGGTAAGTGCACCGATGAGCATGTCACGAACATATTGGTAGGTCTCAGAAGTGAGTTCTTGGTAAATGCTTTCTATTTCTGCCTTGGCAAAATCAAAAGCCATTTGGCCAGCTTTTAACAAAGCTACAATTTCTTCACGTACCAGATTCTGATGTATACCGTGGCGCTGTATCAGTTTGTCACGAAAAGTCTTTTCTTTATCGTCCTCGCATAAAGGTTCCTCATCATCTCTTAACACATGGGCGAGGATATCCTGTGTTTCATCTGGCAGATTTTGACTATCGAATGGTTTGTTTTTTGGATCTTTCAAGTAACCAATTACAACATCCAAGTCTTCTTCGTCATAGTAATAAGTTGATTCGTAAAGTTCACCATACATCTCAGCGTCAAATGAGGCTAAATCTTCAACAAGTTTGTCTACTTTTATTTTACTTTTACTCAAAATCTCATATTCCTCTTTCGTTAATGGAAAGTCCATTTCATTTGGAATGCGTAGTACGTCAAAAATCAACACTTCATTGACCTCTACCCATTGATCGTTTTTCCGAGCAAACAAGAGGAGAATCTGTGGAGACTCTTTATCAATTTCAATCGCATAATTGTGTCCCTCGAGTCTCTGGCCTTTCACTTGCTCTAGGCTCCATTCTGGTTTTGTAGCATCTAAAGAGTCCATGTCATATAAGAGTCAAAACAGTGTGCAAATATGTGCCCATTGTTCTTCTGGTGTAAGTTTTGCAAATGCCAAATCAAGAAGTTCTTTGCGTAAGGTTCTTTCTAGATGTGGACATCCTTTGTAAAAGTCAAAAACTAATTGTCCCGCTTGTTCCAGTTCTTCGCGTACTAGTCTTCTGTGGAGTTGGTAACGATTTGCCAATTTTCTCTGTTCAAAGGTTTGTTCTTCGATTCTTTTCAATCTATCGGTGACTCTCTCTATATCTGAATCGATCCTATCCAAAACGCGGTCCGAGAGAAATCCGGCATTTTTAGGAAAAAGTTTATCCCGTAATTGCTGACGAAATTTCTCATTTTCAATTTTGATATTGGGATTTTCCATCATATCCAATTTGTCTTCCAAAATTTCCCACTGAGCATCATTAAGGGCTTCGCCCTCAAATGGCGCATTTTCTGGATTTCGTAAATAAGCAATGACAACATCTACATCCTGTTCCATTGCAGTGGGGAATCCAGTTAGTAGGGCATCATCGAATGAGTCAGGATCAATGTTGGGAATATCTGCTTCTAACATCTCAAGCATTAACTTTTCAACGAATGTGTCTACGCGTTTTTTTTCTACACATAAATTGTCATAATCTTCTTTTGATAAGGAAACACTGACACAATCACCAGGGGCACGTACACCATCGTTGTCATATTTGTAATGATATTCATCATATATATCATCGAGACGTGCCCACTGACCATCTTTTTTCTTCATGAGTAACGTGCCCAAATGAGGGTTAACGCTGTCAATTTCTATAGCATATTGGTTGCCATACAAAGTACTTCCTTTTACTTGATCCAAATTCCAAGGTTGTTCTTCAGCTAGTTTCTCCAAAGTGGCCATAAAAAGTATTGTGAAGGCACTATCATAGCATTTCCAGCCCTTTGCCTCCATTTGCACTACAGAGTGATCCTAAAGTTCAACCAAAAATAAAAATTATGAAATTTTTCATTCTAGCAAGTTGTTATCTGTTACATTAATCAAATCAGATAATAAAACAGCATGAAATCAAATTATGCTTTTATAGATAATCAGAACTTATACTGTTCCTGTCGCGATCAGGGATGGAAGATCGATTATCCCTGCTTAAAGCGATGGCTAAAGGACAAATACAAGGTGACCAAAGCTTTTATGTTTATCGGTTATATTGAAAATAATGAAGCCTTGTATGAACACATGAGACGATCTGGCTTTACAGTAGTATTTCGCCCAACCTATACAGTATAGAGATCAATCTACCAAAGGTAATTGCGATGCTGAATTAGTAATGCAGATAATGTTGGAAATAAATAACTTTGATCAGGCGGTAATAGTGAGTGGGGATGGTGATTTTTACTCTCTTTATCAACATCTCATTAAAATAAACAAACTGAGACGATTGCTGATTCCCAATCAAAATAAATTTTCAGCTCTACTTCGAGTATTCATGTCATACATAACGTTTCTTAGTGAACCTTACATACGAGACAAAATAAAAAAGAGGCATTAACGCGGGACGAAACCCTTTGTCTAGCCTCTCATGGTGACAGAATCATCATATAAGAATTCTAAAAAAGACACAAGAGAATGAATTTACTCCCACTTTTCCCACTTAAACTTCTGTATAACGGTGCCTGTTTCATCAAACTGTACCGTTGCTTTTATCTTTTTTCCAGACAAAACAATTGGTATCCACATTTGATCTGCGGGCCACATGTCATGAAAAGGAACTTGATCGAGGGCAAACCACTGAGGCTTCATTTCATCTGTTTCTACTGGTGTTCCTGACCATTCTTGAACCAGAAATACGTGACACTCGAAAAAATGATTGTCAGCCATGTAAAAATTGATGACTGCTGCTTCCTGGAGTTTTTCTTTTTCTATGATCACGCCAATTTCTTCGCGAACTTCACGAGTAGCTCCTTGTTTTATTTCTTCATTTTCGACTTTTCCCCCATAACCATTCCACTTTCCCTGTCCGAAACCACGTTTCTTCATGGCCAATAATATTTCTTTTTCTTTGAGCAAAAAACATAAGGTGGAGATTTTCATGGGATTTTTTCTAAGGGCTTAGTATAAACTTTTTGTTTGTTTGACGCCACCCTCCCACCCTATACGTAAGCCTAGCAAAAGAAAAAATGAAAAAAATCTCCCAATTTAGGGAGAATTCCTATTGACTTTTGAATTTATACAAAGACTCCGAACTTGGTTAACAAAAGCAAACTTGTTCCTGCGGCGAGTGGAATCAAAATATTATCATCGAGAATTTCATTATTGAAGCGGACTTCGATCGCTTCAAGAAGCATGGCACAACTGCTGGCGATAATTGCTAGCGGTAGCGAAACAAAAAAAGCAGCGCCGATCGCACCAGCGACAATGCCGGCTATGGTTTCTTCAATAAGATGTTTATTGCTCAGAGCAGTTTTTCTTTTACTAAAAGGGCGAGCAAGGGCAGCAACACCATCTCCCAATGCCAATACCATAATCGCAGCAAGTGCGAAGGGGAGTGGGAAAAGTTCCAAGCTAAGTATCACGCCTATTAAATACGTGATGAAACCTTTGGCTGGAAAATGTTCAGGGCGGTCAAAATGTTCTAGAAACCAGCCGATAATTGGTAAGCGCTTTTTCCTAGAGAAGAAAGAAAATACAATAGTAATGGCCAAAACAATAAACAAATAGAACGGTTCTATAATGTTGTAGAAAATGAGTACGCACGTCACTACACCCAAAGTAATATGAATTGCTTTACGAATAAGTTCTTTTTGATAGGTGCAGTCAGATAGAAAGTGGACCATAATTAAGTTCTAAGTTTAAAGTTCTAAATTCTAAGTTAGAACCAATGAAGGAGAAATAAAAATAAGCGTTATGAACGCTAATATTAGACCAATGAAAATGCCGCCGATGACGTCGCTCAGATAGTGCATTTGTATATAGATTCTTCCCAAGCCTACAAGCATAGCCAGTATTATCCAGACAATTGTAAGTGTAGGGAGATAAATACTAAGGATATATGCTAGTCCAAAAGCGACACTGGCATGCGAACTAGGGAAAGAACTGTCAGTTTTGCCAAGATAGGTAACATGATTGTGGGGACGGGGACGTAAAATTACCGCTTTCAGAAAATAACCGATACAAATAGTACTGATCGCAAAGAAAGTTATTTGAATAATGGCCAGGATACTATTGTTCAAATACAAATACATAATCGGCAATGCATAGAGAGTGATAGCTAAGAAAAAGACATGCGCAGTCATAACAAAGAACCATTGCCACTTTGGCAAAGATTTTTTATTAAAATGTTTCAACATCAACTCATCTAATTTCCAGGACATAAATTTCAGATTTGCTTATCAATGCTTGTACGGTATTATGAGAACGCGTTTTTCGTCAATACATGAACACTCGTATTGCCATTGTTGGTGGTGGCGTTGCCGGTTATACAGCTATCGAAACTTTACGGAGATCTCCTATACAAAGTGACATCAAGTTGATCTGGATTTCACCGAAGCCAAGTTTTGTTTACAAGCCCTTTCTTTTTGATATCTACAGTGGCTATCGCAAACTGACTGATTATACCTTTCCTTTCAAAAGTTATTATCAACGTTTTCGTATCGATTTTTCGCCTGGTAAAGTGAAGGAATTTTTGCCTGCTGATACTACTCTTGTGCTGGATTCAGGACAAAGAATTAATTATGAATATGTAATTCTTGCATCAGGTGAAGAAAGAGTGATGCCTGACATACTTACATCTGAAAATAGTTTCCTATCGAATACTTCTGATGAATTACAGAAAATAGCTGATCACCTTGATGCTCAATTTCAGTTAGCAAAAAAACAGTTGTCGCTGCTTCGAAAGCCATTTCTTTCAATCGTTGTGCATGGTAATGATTTATATAGCGTGCAGGTTCTTTTCGCAATTTACAATCTAACTGACTATATTCGAAAGAAATATGACTTACGTCGCAATGAAATTAGTATTTCATATGTCTCATCTGAAAAAGACTTTGGTGGAGATCTTCCCATCAAGCTGCGAGATATTTTGGAAGAATATGCGAAGGATCATGCTATCGATGTTTATCTCCACACGACTATTCAAAAATGGGATGACGGTAAATTGGTTTTGAGTAATGGAACGGTTCTCGAGACCAAGACGTTTATTACTAATGGTGAGGCAAGATTGGCAGCTGTCTATCAAAATGCCGGTCTCAAAACAGATCAATTTGGGGGGCTAGAGATCAATAACTTTTTGCAATTAGAAAAGTTCTACAATGTCTATGCTGCCGGCAGTCTGATCAATCATTACGATTGGCACAAGAAAGAGCGTGTATGGCACACTTTTAGTAATGCGGAGGATCAGGCAAGGTTGGCTGCTCTCAATGTCATTGCTGAAATTCGTGGTAAAAATAAACTCACATACAAGCCGAAAAATAATGTCGAGTTCATTCCTGTTAATGATCAATTATGTATCGGTATGTATGGTGACAATGTTTATTTCAATTCAATCATGAATTATACTCGCGTACTTTTGGCCAAGAAATACTTTTGGCAGTTAACGATGCCAGAATAACATCATGACTGCTTTTTTGTTTGTACAAACTGCGTTTAATTATCACGATGTCGCACTTATTGTCGATGGTAAGATTCAGAAACATTGGCATATTGATGAACAACGCCAAACTCTAAAATTCTTAAGTGGGATTTTACCTGAACTTCATGACCTTGTTTTTGATCATATTGTTTTTGTTCAAGGACCAGGTTCATTCACAGCATTGCGCGTTGGTGCTACCTGGGTGAATACATTAGCCTATACAAGAAATGTGCTGATTAAGAACATCTCCACTTTAGATTACTTAGAATTAGCTGCACCTGAAGAACCTATTATCACCTTTGATGAAAAGCATTACTTTTTACGATCTGGGAGTGAGATTATTGTTATCACAGAGAAACCTAAAAATAAGTTTATTCATTATGCTGAAGACCATTTTATTTCCTTTGGATACCCTGAAGACTATTTACCGCAAAAGTTAACTGATTATATTTATCCAGAACCAGTCATGACAACTGATGTGTTGTACGTGATTCCACCTAAGATTACATTGCCCACAAAATAATGCTCTACATCGTAGCTACGCCAATCGGCAATCTCAAAGACATCACCCTACGTGCATTAGATGTGCTAAAGAGTTGTGCCATTATTGCTTGTGAAAATACCCGACATAGCCAGATTTTACTGAAAGAATATGCAATTCAAAAACATATTGTGAATATTAGTCAGCATAGTTCTGAGCAACAAATTCACAGATTACTGGAAGATGTAAAATCTGGAAAAAATATTGCTTATATCACGGACGCAGGCATGCCTCTGGTTTCTGATCCCGGATATCTTTTGGTGGCTGGGGCAGTCAAAGAAAAAGTTCCTTTCACTGTTTTACCAGGTCCCAATGCGGCTTTAACTGCTCTGGTAGCTAGTGGCTTTTTACAAAAAGAATTTTACTTCGGTGGTTTCTTACCATTGAAAAAAGGTCGAAAGAAAACTCTCGAAGGTTTGTTAAATTTAGGCGTCCCGGTTGTCCTGTACGAGTCGCCGTATAGAATGAATAAGCTTTTAGAAGAGATAGTTACCTTTGGCCATGGTGACAGAAATATCTGTGTCGGTAGAGAATTGACCAAGATGTATGAGGAATATATTCGTGGCACTGCGGGCGAGTTGTCCACAAAGTATGCAGGTAAAGAATGGAAGGGTGAGTGCACGGTGGTGATTGGCTAAAGCCATTGTTTGACAGTGGGGGAGTGTTTTTTTAAGTTGACTCCTTAATCGTTTTCATGATCGAAACCTCCACCCAGGACATAGGCTTTGAAAGAGCTGTAGAAAATCGTGTAAAGCGTTGTATTGTGATGAAAAAGCCGAGTTTTGATCCTTTAGCTCAGGACTATTTGCGAGTTTTTTGTGATTTCTTGGAAATCTCGGGTGTAGAAGAAGTACGTACGGGAGTTCGTTATGATATTGAGGGGATTGACGGCTCGACTTTTGAGCAAGCTAAAAGAGCTGTTCTCAGTGAGGCATCAGTAAACGATCTCCATAGTCAGGAAGATTTTTATGATGCTCCCGAGTGGC
>Ga0154720_126_pt4 | contig 33912 bp, 27 predicted proteins | sample Rifle2008BG16ft_FD_105728 | JGI IMG/M metagenome (GOLD analysis project Ga0154720, IMG submission 105728) | Candidatus Abawacabacteria bacterium RBG_16_42_10
GGCATCTTCTGCTGATCCAGATTTACAAGATACTCTTGGTAATCTTCGTGTCTGCAGTACCTCCGAATTCAGCGAAAACTTTCCGGCTCAATCGTCACAAAACACTTCTTTTGTTTTCAATAAAATTGTAGCGCCTTCCACTGTGGCGCAAGGAGGAATTGTTAGTGTTAATTTAACTCTCACCAATCTCACCAACACACAACTTAGCCCTGGTGAATTCGCTCTTAATGATGATCTGGCGCTATCTGGGCTGACCTTCAATTCTGGAACTTGCACTTGGTCAGTGTCTGATCCGGCTACGAGTGGAACATGTACGTATGCTGGCATCGCACTCACACTGAATTCATTCACAGCTCTTTATCCTGACGGCACCTTAACTGTGCAATTTGGAGCAACTGCCAACACATTGGATTCTCAAACAAATACTGCTTATTTTTCTCACCCCTCAGATAACATTATCATAGTTGCCAGTGATCATTTCACTGTCACTTCTGGAAGTGGCACATGTTCACTTCCTGACACTGATCCTGTTGCAGATTTTACAATAGACGGTGCGTCACACGGACTTAATTTTACTACCACCCCTGGTATAAAGATCTTTGCTAGTATCGATCCCACTGCGGGCAATGCACCCTTGGGAAATGAGTGGTCTATTGATGGTGTTTTAGATAGCCAAAATGGCCCGACAGCATCTTTCAATCTCACTCCTGGTACTCATACCATTATCCATGGAGCTACTGACTGTGATGGCGACAAGGACACAGATCTGGTTATTATCACTGTTACTTCTACAACTGGTACAGCTGGTTTGACTCTCAGTAAGAGCATTCTTCCCAGTACCAATTTACATACCGGAGATCCTGTGACTGTGACTATTCACGCAACAAATCCAATTTCGAGCGCAGTGGTCTTGAATAACATTGTACTCAAAGATGTGTTTACCGCTTTAAATCAAAGTGTGACGAGTTGTCGTTTTGAAAAGAATGCTTTACCTGGAGGAGGATCTGCGACATGTACGGTAGCTCCTGATGGTAGTATGACATTCGCCGTCTCAGGTGGCTTACAGCCTTCTGATGTTTTGTATATTCAATACACCACGACAGTGACAGGTGGACCGGGTACCTATACCAATCCTGTTTCTTATGTTATTTCCAATCCGGTTGTCACTCCTGCACCTGCTCCGGCCAGTGCCCAATTTACCGTGGTCAGTGGTACTTCTACGGGTTCCTGTCCAGGTACTGCAAATGTAGAAGCTGAGTTTACGATCAATGGCGAACCGACACCGAGTACGATGAACAAGTCTGCGGGCACCTATACATTTACAAATGATGATACGAGTGGAGATAGTCCTGTGACATATCTCTGGTCGATCAATGGTGTGAGTCAGCCTGAAAATAATAATTCTTTCACACGTACGCTAGCGCCCGGAACGAGTACGATTACCCTGATGAAGTCTGATTGTAACGGTAGTATGGATAGCGATACGCTGATTCTCACGATCAGTGGAGGCAGTGGTGTTGGTACAGGTGGTACATTTGAAGTCACGAAGACGGTAGAAAATCCAAAGACGCTCTATGCTGTCGATGGTGGATCTACTGATAGCGTCATTTATCGAATTACCATCAAGAACAATGAAGCACTTGCTAGAACATATACTTTGGAAGATGATATTCCGACCACATACAAAGATACTGCCAATGTCTTGGATCTTGCAGGTGGTACCAATGCTACCGTGCCGGGCTTGGTAAAAGTAACAAATATTTCTTTACTCCCAGGAGAGACCAAGACCGTTCGTTATAGTGTCAATTTCAAGTCTGCCAATGATTTTCCTCTGAATCTCTATAGCTTGGATCACAATGCTGATCCTCTGGATGATAGCGATTTCTATGCTGATGATGTGAAGGATGAAGATATCGAAAGTGATAATAATGACTTCACTGATGAAGATGAAATTACCGATGCGCCGGATGGACAGTTTGTCTCTCTCGGTGAGGATGGCTCAATCATCGTGGATGTAGGCAGCAAGAAAGTAATCGTCGATGGTGACGGTGATGATTTCGGTCTCTTTACTATCGACAATCATGCGAAGGACTATGACCGTGAAGATGAAGATGTGAAAGTCTTTGTGTCTCAAGACGGTGTTAATTATAAGAAAGTGTCCGGTACGGAGACATTTGATCTCGGGGACGCTGATATGCCTTGGGCTCGTTATGTGAAGATCGAAGACAATACCAGTACTTCAGTGACTCAAAGTGGCGCTGCCGGTGTCGATCTCGACGCGGTCTGTTTATTTAATCTCGGTGTAGCAGTTACTAATAGTGTCAATGTAACTATGGCCAATGCTGTCGGTAGTGCTTCAAACACTATTTACGTGGATGTCACTGAGGCTTTCGATGATCCATTGTCCAAGAGTGATTGTCGTGAGAGTGGAACAACTCCCGTAACAACTGAAACAAAGGAAACCCGTACGGTAGAATTGCCTCCTCCTCCACAGCCATATACTCCAGCTCCCGCATATTTCCCACCATCAATGCCAGTATTACCAAAGACAGGAACTGAAACTGCAGCGTTACCAATGATCGTTACCGGACTGATTGGCATGATTGCCTGGATAGCGAGACGAAAGAAATAATTGTGAATCGAGAATTGTGAATTATAAATTAAAACGCCCGCTCAGTTACAGAGTAGGCGTTTTTGCTTTGAGTTCTAACTTAGAACTTTGAACTTAGAATTTAGAACTCTAGAGCGCAGCTCGTAGAGTAGCCTCATCCATGCGGCCCCATGCGGCTACTCGGCTCAGTGGTGCACGAGCAGTAGCGATACTTACGGGATCTCCGGTATGAGTACGATCGCGGTAACGGCGGGATTCCATAATGAGATGGTCTCCTTCGACTCGTATGGTGATGACGTCTCGTGGAAAGCTGATACCCTGTAAGCGACGGAATTCGCTGGTAAGAGGGCTGACATAATGCATCTCAAAAAGATGCGCAATGCGTCCTGCACGATTGAAATTTCCATCATGATCAATGCCATGATGACGTAGGAAATCAATCATCGTACCCTCACGGCCACGACGTGCAATGCGAGATTCGGCCATGCTGAATGATTCGGATTGTGTGGGTGTAGACGGCACAAGATCATGTGCCGGTACAGGTGTAGGAGTAGATGAAGATGAAGGGGAAGATGGAGATGAAGGAATGGAAGGATGCACAAGATCTTGCGGCTCGGCATGTGGTGTATGACGGCGGACATTGTCATTGATGCCTAAGATACCAATGAACAAACCTGCCCAGGCAGTTTTGCGTATCCATCCACCTTGGAAGAAAGAATGTTTCTTCTGGGGTGTGCGAACGATAACTGTCTTCTCATCAGGAGAAGAGATTTCAGCACCGGTAGGTTGTTTCTTGAACCATGAGCTGACAGTTTTGAATTTTTCGCCGAGCCACCACTTCGCACGAGTAGCATATTTGGGTGCAGATTCTGCCAATGAACTGATGCCTGCCCACAGAGTCTTGAAACTTGATTTCACTTTTTGAGTAAAAGACACTTTTGGCACGGGAGGAATGAATGACTCACGATCTTTGCGTAAAGTACTTAGAATATTCTGAAGCGTGTTTTTATCAAATGCATGTCCGGAGATAGCATCATTGTTACTGTGGATGCGGAAGTCTGACACAGTGCGGAACCAGCTTTTTTTCATTGAACCAAAGACTTCAAAAGTCTCGGACACTTCGCCCACGCGTGCGGTCACAACAACTTTTCCTTGCTCGATAGTACTCTCGATAAAGACCCATGCATCAGGATTAGCCTTTGTAGCATTGAAACGATTTTGAAAATCGGTAGCAATCTTTTGTACGTGAGAAAGAAGGACAAAAGCTTCAGGCGCGGGAGGCTCTTTGCTGATATACCCATCTGGATTTTCAGCAATCTTCAGCAATGTAGTTTCCAGTCTCTTGAGAGTCCTTTTGTCCAATGTAGCGCCGAGGAATTTGCTCAGTACCGGTGTCTTTTCTGTGTTATGTGGGAAAGAAAGATCGGTGATTGTCTGATGATATGTATTAAATTCTAAAGCAAACACTTGTCCACTCACTTCAAGTTCACAAGCCATTTCTGAGCCTGTGCCAGAGGTCGTGTATTGACCGTTTTTGACGGTGATTGTCGTGGGAAGAGTATTTCTGAAGTCACTGAATATTCGATCATTACTATCACGTAGTCCAGTTTCAACCCCATTTTGGCCCGCTTTTTTGGCTTGCTTCCACAGAGCATCAATCAGGAGGAAGGTTTTTGGTTGATACGGGTAATGTACCAGAGTATCAACAGCGACAGATAATGCGTCCCAGTTTTTTGAGCTATCTATTTGTGAGAGGATAGTCTTTAGGTGTTCATGGTCGCCTTCATGTTCGGTGTTTGCAATAATGTAAGGAAGTGTTGAGCAGTACAGTTCATAATTGCTTGTAAAAAGCTGTTCTTGTATGTCTTCCTCTTTTTTCGGTGTGCCATGAAAGAAACCATCTTCCAAGGCAGACATTGTAGCTTCGGCTTGTTCACGCTTACGGACAGCGCTGTGAAAAGTACCAATGCCGGTTAATATTTTAGCTCCGCTTTCACTGTCGGCATGTAACACTTTTCCTGCGTCAGTTGATGTTTCGTCTCCATGTTTGGTTTCTTGAACGTGGTTGGTATTAGCGGGGACTTCAAAAAGTACCGGATCAATAATAATTGGTTCTTCAAAATGAAGGAGTATGTGTTGATCCACTACTGTGGATTCACTTGGGAGCAAAGTGACGATCTCATCATCCTCTGCTTCGACTGGATTGTTATGGTCCAATAATAGAGGAACATCCTCCTTTGCGAGAATATTTTCAATGTCCTGACGTGCAGGAGTCGGATTTAAAATAATATCGGCAAAATCTGAAATTTTCGTATGAGAAAACTGCGGCGCGGGATTCTTTGGAATACGTACAGATTCTGTGCGAACAGCGTCGCCTGAGTAGGGCTTCGTATGTCTTGTGGACTGAGGCTTGTTACTCATTCTGTGTCCCGGTGCTCGAAGTGTTTGCTTTTGTGGTCGTAGGGTAATTATTTTGTTGATACCCTGTACCAAATGTCTTGGTCTATTGTTCATAATAGGTATATAAATTTTAGGTTAAACGATATTATATATCTTTACGTGCACATGTCAATAGTAGAATTCGTCTGTTGTATCGTGTTTCTGTCTTTCTTGACGCTACAGTTTTGGCACTCTATAATCCCGAGTGCTAGTTTTGTATTAACCCCCTTTCTATGGCCAAAACCGTATCTATTCCCTTAAAACCGCTTCGTGACCACATCGTTGTCCGTGCATTAGGTCGTGAAGAAGTTACTGCCGCGGGTATCCTACTACCTGACACTGCCAGCAAAGAAAAGCCACAAGAAGGAGAAGTCATTGCCTGTGGTCCCGGAAAAATGTCTGATGATGGGAAAGTACTTCCACTGACTGTGAAAGTGGGTCAAAAAGTGCTTTTTTCCAAATATTCTCCGACTGAAGTAGAAGTAGAAGGCAATGAATATTTGATTCTTCGTGAAGACGATGTGTTGGCGATACTAGAATAAGTTCTAAATTCTAAGTTCAAAGTTCTAAGTTAAAATTTTAAATTAAATTTTTATGCCTAAACAAATTCAATTTAGCACTGATGCACGTACCAAATTGCTTGCCGGTGCCGAGAAACTCGCCAATGCCGTGCGTATTACTATGGGTCCCAAGGGAAGAAATGTTGTGTTGGATAAAAAATATGGCGCGCCAACGATTACCAATGATGGTGTCACTATTGCCAAAGAAATTGAACTTCCCGATCATTTTGAAAATATGGGTGCACAATTGGTGAAAGAAGTAGCTACCAAGACGAATGATGTGGCGGGTGACGGTACTACTACAGCGACTGTGTTGGCTTTTGAACTGATCAAAAGAGGACTTCCCTCTGTGCGTGAAGGTGCTAACCCTGTCTCTATTAAGAACGGTATGGATAAAGCGCTAAAAGCGGTTGTTGATCATCTTCATAAGGTAGCCAAGAAAATAACCACTCAAGAAGAAATTGCTCAGGTTGGTGCCATATCTGCTGCTGATCTGGAAGTGGGTAAGCTTATTGCTGATGTGGTAGAGAAAGTAGGTAAGGATGGGGTTATTACTGTAGAAGCAAGTCAGACACTTGGTCTTTCTCATGAGTATGTCGAAGGTATGCAATTTGATAATGGATTTATTTCACAGTACATGGTGAGTGATGCTACTCGCATGGAAGCAGTTATGGAAAATCCGGTTATTCTTATCACCGACAAAAAAATCAGCAGCATTCAAGATATTCTTCCGGTGTTGGAACAGGCAGCGCAAGCAGGTAAAAAGAATTTTGTGATCATTGCCGAAGATGTTGATGGTGAGGCACTAGCAACTCTCATTGTGAATAAGCTCCGTGGAACATTTCAGTCCCTCGCTATCAAAGCTCCTGGTTTTGGGGATCGCCGTAAAGCTATGCTTCAAGATATTGCCACACTTACCGGTGGTAAAGTAATTTCCGAAGAGGTTGGTTTGAAATTAAGTGGCGCACAACTGGAAGATCTTGGCCATGCTACCAAGGTAATTGCTACAAAGGATAAAACTATTATCGTCGGTGGAAAAGGTCATGCTGATGATGTGAAGAAACGTATTGAGCAAATCAAAGTGGAGATCAAAAACACGACATCTGAATATGATCGAGAAAAAGCACAAGAACGTTTGGCAAAATTAGCTGGTGGTGTTGCGGTGATTCGAGTGGGTGCAGCCACCGAGGTGGAGCTAACCGAAAAGAAACATCGAGTAGAGGATGCTGTCTCTGCCACGCGTGCTGCCATCGAAGAGGGTATTGTACCCGGGGGTGGGGTGGCTCTCATTAGTGCCAGAGATGCTCTTGAGAAATTGAAAGTAAAGGATGAAAATGAACAAACAGGTATTAAGATTGTGCTCGAGACGCTCGATGCTCCATTAAAACAAATCATCGAAAACGCTGGTAAGGATTACACTACTGTTCTAACGAAGCTTTTAATCGAAATCAGCAAGAAGGGTGACAAGAATAATCTTGGCTATGATGCCGCGAAAGATGACATTGTTGATATGTTTGAAGCAGGGATTGTCGATCCGACAAAGGTAACTCGCTCAGCATTACAAAATGCTGTTTCGATAGCTTCTTTGTTTCTAACTACTGGAGCTGCCATCACAGATATACCGGAAGAAAAACCTGCTATGCCAATGGGCGGTGGGGGTATGGGAATGGGAGGAATGGATATGTAGGAAGCGCATATGTAAGGGCGCGATTAATCGCGCCCTACATCTACAGGGCACTCGCGCTGTCTTGTATGCCTTTTAGCATGCTGATGATTGCGAAAAAGACAGCTACTCCGCCAATATAGTATCCCGCTGTGATAATGTCGGGACTTTGTTGGTATACACCCAGAAGAAGCATAGCAACAAACACGACTTCGAGACCCATTTTGAGTTTGCCATACGCATTGGCGCCTTTGATCTTACTTTCCCATACCATATAAAAAATAATATTGAGTACAATCATCATTGCTTCCAGAAAAATGATCATATAGAGCGTCCAATGAGCAAGCGTTGCAGCCAAGAAATAGAGCACGCTACCGATAAGGAGTTTGTCAGCTAGTGGGTCTAAGAGGGTTCCGATGTGGGTGACTTGATTGGTATTTCGAGCAAGAGCTCCATCCCATAGATCTGTGAGAGCGGTGATAATAAAAAGTGCCAAGATACTATAATTCCAAAAATCAGAGGCGTTCGTTTCTGTGAGAAATAGTGCCCACAGTATTGCTGTGCCTATGAAACGTGCAATTGTCAGTACATTTGGTGTGATGCCGAAAAAAAGCCAAATTTTGTCGAAACTTTTGGCCATGAGACGGTCACAGTGCTTTTGAAATTGGTACACACCATTACTGATCCACTGCATCATATTTAAATTCTATAAATATTTTATATGGTTTTAATGTGCTACTTTGTGAGTAAGGGTATTTCCAGACTAGTATCTTCATAGCTTTATTTACAAGCAATGAAGATCTTACTCATCGAAGATAATATTGAATTGGCATACTTAGTAAAGGGGAAATTGGCCCAATTTCGTATGCATGTCGATATGGCGCATACGGGCGAAGAGGGACTAAGAATGAGTAAACTGGCATACTACGATATCGTGATTGTTGATTTGCTCTTGGACATTGTGCTCAATGGGTTGGAGTTGATTCGACTGATACGCAAATTTGATACGACGATACCGATTATCGTGATCAGTGGTTTATGTGATGTCGAGACAAAGCTGGCCGGTTTTCATGCGGGAGCTGATGATTATCTTCCAAAACCTCTGGACTTCAATGAATTGTCCGCGCGAATTATACGACTTTATTCACGGATAAATCGTCCTTATTTTAATCAAGTTTGTTATCGAGGCATCACCTATGATGTACAAAAACGTTGCGTGTCTTTTGAAGATCGTAAGGTGTATTTGAAAAACAAAGAATCAATGCTGTTTGAGTATTTTATGCAACATCCTAACAGGATTATTTCCAGGCAAGAGCTTATCGCTGCAGTGTGGCATCTCAATATGAATCCCGATACAAATATCGTGGATGTATCTGTACGCAATCTTCGTCAAAGAATCGATCGCCAATTGGGACGAAAAACCATTCACAGCATTTATGGAGAAGGCTACCGTTTTAGTTTGTAAGACTTATTCTTGCGATCAGTGGCGTATGCATTGGTCGTAAATTCTCGAATGACTTGTATTTTTACTTCGCCGGAGCGTACTGCATTACTGGCTTGTACGGCAGTGACAATATGATCGGCGACACTTTTGGCTTTTTCATCATTTACTTTTTCAGGGTCGACGAAGGCGCGAATTTCTCTACCTGCTTGGATGATGAATGCTTTTTCCACACCTTCTTGACTAAGTGCAGCGGTCTCCAATGCTTGCATGCGGGCTATATAATCTTCGAGGGATTCATGGTGACGGGCACCCGGTCTGGCAGCGGAAATGGCATCGGCAAGTTGAGCAATTTTCGCTTCTACAGAACGATATGGCTCAGCCTCATGGTGTGCATATATAGCATGGACGATATCCGGATGAAGATGAAAATCAAGAGCGATATCGCGACCGATCACATCATGAGCGCCTGCGACATCGGCGTCGACGCCTTTACCGATATCATGGAGTAAACCACCGACCATAGATATGTATGGATCACAGCCGATTTCTTCGGCAAACATGCGAGCAAGTATAGCCACCTCGATTGAATGACGGTAAATATTCTGTCCAAAACTCGTACGATAATCCAAGCGACCGACTAGCTTCATCAGTTCAGGAGGAAAATCTTTGATGCCGAGGATGATGCAAGCCTTTTTGCCCAATTTCATCATGCGCGCTTCCGTATAGCGTTTGGTATCTTCGATTGCTTCTTCCAAAGTCATCTTTCTATTCTTTTTCATGCGTTCAAGAGCCCCCTTGATGAGATATCTTCGCCATAAGTCATAGCCAAAAACACGTACGTCTTTTTCGACGAGTTCTAGCTTGAGCTCAGGACCCAAAGAGGTTTGTAAATGGATGATTTTGCTCATGTGTTCATCCCCGACTATACGTTCGAAGTCTCGATCATTAAATTCTATTTCGATAAGAGTTGGATCTCTTGTGCTTTCGCCCACATAGCGCTGATTGACCACGTTCATAATAGCTTTGGCTTTTTCTTCGACCGCATCACTCAAGTTGTAGAGGAGTTTCTCATAATGTTTTTCTTGCACCGTCATTTCTTCAGTAATGATATTTTCACTCAATTGAGCCAATCCTTCAGTTTGGGAGAGTTTCGCAATCTTTTCGAGTGCGTTTAGTTGACTGTCTTTTGCATCTTTCAATTGTTGCAATGCTTTGTTTACGACAGTTTTTTTGTCTGTGAGGAGACTTTGCTTTTCTTTGAGATGTTCCTTTAGAGGAAGTAATGTCTTTTCTCTTTCTGCTATATGCTCGGCAGCTTCTGCAAGTAAATCTTCCTCATGTAGTGCTTGTTTTTCGAGCCATTCTTTTTTTTCTGCATGTTCAGCCTCGGCGCGCTGCCGAATGATATCGGCACGAATTCTTGCTTGTTTGATGAGGAGATCATGGCCTTGCTTATCTTCCGAAAGACTTTTTCTCGCAAGCAAACTGTTTCCTATCCAGACAAGTCCCGCTCCGATGATGATGCTGCCTAAGCCAATGAGAATTTCCATGAAAAAAGCTAATAAAACAATGTAACTATATAGGGGAAAGTGCAAATTGGAAATATCACTGGGCGCTCGGCATGACTGATCGGTTCTATTTTGTTATTATCCATCATGTATGACACATGCATTTCCTCGTTATTTCACCATCGGTGTTCTTATTGTCCTGGCTCTTGCCATATTACTGTGGCCGAGAAGTGTTGAGAGCGCTCCGACCATTGTATTTGCTACCAAGTCGGGCGAAGTGAAATTTGCTTTGGAAATAGCCGATAGTCCGGAAGAACAGGAAAAAGGCCTTATGAATCGAGAAAAGATAGAAGACACCTATGGAATGCTGTTTATTTTTCCTCGAGAGGAGCGTGTAAGCTTTTGGATGAAAAATACGCTCATACCACTGGATATGATCTTTATGGATGAAGATCTGAAGATCGTCCACATTGCCCAAAATGCCGAGCCTTGCATCAGCAAAGATGACTCCCAGTGCCCACTCTACTCAGCGCCAAGTTCAGCTAAATATGTTCTCGAAATTAGGGGGAATTTGTCGAAAGAGAAACAGATTCAAGTAGGGAATCGAGCACAACTGCACCTGTAGAAGTTTGCGGGTTTCCGTCTTCTTTCTTGATTTCTTTACTGCCATTGAGTTTCTTGGTTTCGCTTAAAACATTGTCTACCACTTGTAGTTCGGGAACACTGGCCACGATGGTTTCAGGTGTCGTAGCGGGTTCGACGGTCGGCCCTGTAGCGGGTGGACCAGGCACGATGGCTTCACTGGATCCGAGACTGATCTCGGGCTTCGACAATTCTTCCAAAGAAATGTCTTTTGCCTCTGCGGCAATTTTGATGCCTTCCGCTTTTACCTCCTTGAGCGTATCTACTTGTTCTTCGCTGCTACTGATAATTTGTTCGGTGATGATCCTTTTCTCATCACTATTGGTGATTTGTTCGGCTGCAACAACAGCTTGTTCATTGTTGCTTTTGATGGCAATGACGGTAGCTGAGTCGATTTTTTTATTGTTTTCAATAATCTTTTTTACTTCACGTGTGCGCTTTTGTGCCAGATCAAGATGTATTTGAGCTTTTTCAGTCGGTGTCTGGGCAACAGCCAAAACCCAAGCTTCCAAAGTTTGTTTTACGGGATAGAGGAAATTGAAAGCCGTAACCTCATCGCTGTGATAAGCGTAGATGCTTGTAAAACCGACTGAACTGGCTGCCAGTACTGCTACAAAACTCACGGCAAAACGTCTACCGATGAGGGAGAAGACGCTTTTTCCCGCATGTAATTGCATCCCCATAAATTTCCACCACAGACGAGCACGAAGGCGCGTCTTAGCTAGAAAAGGAGCTTTCTGGCGTGATAATTCCCTGAAGTTGTGTTCGAGTGACATTTTGGACATGCAGTGGAGAAAAGATTGTGGCGATTTTCTGTTTTAGTGTATGGATAGCGCGATGGATGATCACTCTGATATTGATCTCGGTTTTGTCCAGTACTTTAGCAATTTCTTGATTGTTGAGTTCTGCGAAAAATTTGAGTTGGAGAATTTCTTGTTGTGCTTCCGGGAGTTGTTCCATGGCACAGAGGACAAGGGCGGTGTCGTCACTGATTCGTAAGTTTCTGGCTATGGTTTCAGGAGCAACAAGGAGCTGCGTAACATCCTCGATATCGACTTCGACTTTTCGAATGCGGTAAAAGTCGATGATATGATTGCGCGCTATGGTAAAGATCCAGTTTTTGAATGCTGATTTTTCTTCTTGGTAGGTGTGGAATTTTTCCAGGGCTTTGAGGAATACTTCCGAAGCGAGGTCGAAAGCAAGGTCTTTGTTTCTGCCGGTACGGAAGTAAGTATAGCGGTACACTTGATCGAAATACTCCTCGTAGTATCCTGCAAAGCGCTGATAATCTTTGTGAGATATGTTCACTTGACCAAGACGTTAATTAGTACGAAATTAATAGCCTATTGTTACAGGGTGGAATCTAAAAAACATGATACTCATGCACGGTCTTATATTCAACTAATTCTGACTTACTGAACCATAAATCCACTTCATATTTGGCATCTTTTTCATCGCCGGAGGCATGACAGACATTGTAAACTACTTTTGCTTGTTTATCGGCATGTGTGTAGCTGATATGGCTATAATCTCCACGAATAGTTCCGGGAGGAGCGGCTTTGGGTTCGGTAGGACCGACTAATTTACGAACGACACTGATAGCTTCTACGCCTTCTAAGACCATCACCACAACAGGTGAAGAAGAAATCATTTCCACAGCCAAGTCTCGAGTTTTCTTGCCGCGGCGAATTTCCAAGTCTTCAGTGTAATGTTTTCTGGCAAATTCGGTGTCAATATGAACCATTTTAAGCCCAATAAGCTTGAGGCCAGCACGTTCAAATCGATGAATTACTTCACCAACAAGGCCACGCTGTACACCATCGGGTTTCATAAGCACGAATGTTCTTTCCATAACAGGGGGATAAATGTAGACGGTACTATACTAATGATCATTGCTGAGGATTTCAATCGTAATGTCAAAGGAAGGTTACTATTACTTCCTCATCCTCTTCCTATTTGCTAATTTCAGATATACTATTTACTCTCTCATATTCCTTGTATTGACAAATATTCAGATATAATCCATAATACACATCTTGTCTTACTTTATAAAAACGTATGAATTCTCAAAAACTTGATAGAAAAGCCCTAAAGATAGAAAAATCCAACGGATTTGGATCGAATGTCCTTCGCTGGACGCGCCAAGCTCTTCTGGCCGCCGGTTTGCATGTAGCAGCATTTACAGGTGCGAATCTGGCAATAGAAGCGGGCAGAGAAATGACTGACAGTAATGTGGCACATGCTCAAACAGATCCTCGTGAAGCTGAGTCTCGCCGTTTATTTATCGAAGGAACAGCAGCTTTTAGAGGAGGGGATTTCGTCACTGCGCGAGCGGATTTTCTCGAAAGTGAGCGTATAGGTCGTGAATTGCGTTCTGTAGCTTCACCTGAAATGAGCTGGAATATTGCTCTCTGTGATATGCGTATTGCAGGTTTCGAATTTGTCAGTTCAGATACCGCCATCTCAGAGACACGTCCAATTAATGCTCGAAATGAGAGTCGTGTTGAAGCCGTTTTAGGGTTTTCTACCATTGCACAGATGCGTCCGGTAAGAGATAATTTGGTTGATGCAAGGGATCGTATGCGAGCTCTGGTCACAACATATAATGCACAATTACAAGAAATCGATGCTTCGCCTGAACCTGCCAATGCTCGTGAACGGAGAGAAAGGGCAGAGCGAAGAAGTGGAGTAGTGGCTAGTTTGCGATTAGCAAGAGAAGCTGCTGCTTTTGCAGAGAGATATTTAGGGCGCATCGAGTCACGTTATCATGAGCTTGAAAGTGTAGTTCCATCTACCGGCGACGGTCATACTGATGGTACTTCAGGGCGAGGTACCGGAGATGGACGTGTGGTGGTCGTCGAAGGACGTGAGTATGTCGAGCATCGTGAAGATGTTTGGTTCACCACTCCTCGGGCAATATCTTTGGTCTCTGGTATTACAGGTGTGGCCGCTATGGCTGTGGGTGGTTCGGGTTATTTGCTTAATGTTAGTGATGGTCAAACGAACTTATCACAGTGTCGCCAGTTACAGACGAGCGGAATGCCTTGTCCTGAAAGTTTGGAAAGATCATTTTATGGTGCCAGTGATAGGGCTGAGATTTTTGCTTACACCTTCTGGGCTGGAGCAGCTGTTACTGCCGTATCGACAGTGCTCATTTTGGCTTTACCTACAGAAACTCGGGTTACCAGAGAACCACGAACAACAAGTTCTGTTCGTCCACGTGCATCGTTATTTGGGATACCAGATTTAACTGTTACTCCTGTTATTTCTGATACTGTGACCGGACTTACTATCGGTGGTCGATTCTAATCAAGAGTCGGTAACAAGATTTTGCCGAAAATTTATAGCCTCCTTGAGGTGAAGGGACAACACTACCTTTTTTCCGTCTAAATCAGCGATTGTGCGACTAACCTTGAGTAAACGAACGAGGCCACGTGGTGAAAGTTGCATGGCTTCTGTGATCGTTGTCATCAGTTCTAAAGCCTCTTTTGAGATTTGTAGTATTTCTGATGCGGTGTTTAATGTTAATTTTAAATTAGCATTGGTTTTTCCTTGCCGTTTTATTTGTAGTTCATGAGCTTTGCTGACTAAGGTTTTGATTTGCGAAGAAGACTCCGCAACTGACGCTTTCTGCCAGAGCTTTTTTAGTGGCAGTCTGGGTACATAACTAAATAAGTCGATACGATCAAGAATTGGTCCTGATAGCTTGCGATGATATCTGTCTTTTGCGAAGGAACTGCACGTACATATTTGTTCGCCCGCAGTTGCGGGACCATACTGCGCCCCCTTTGGAGCTTCGTGTGGCAGGCCAGCAAAACCGCATGCGCAGGGATTCATAGCAGCGATCAATTGAAATTCTGCGGGGAAAACTGCTTTGCTTTGTGTGCGTGAAATGGTGATACGTTTTTCTTCCAAAGGTTCTCGCAAACTTTCTAAAACATCGCGGCGATATTCACTGAATTCATCGAGAAACAAGACTCCATGATGAGCAAGAGTGATTTCACCGGGAGTGGGATGTATGCCTCCGCCGATGATGGCATTGGCAGAAGAACTGTGATGAGGGGACCTGAATGGACGGGTAAATGTTTGTTCGGAAATACGTTCGCCACTTATCGAATGAATACTCACAATATCGAGCATTTCTTCAAAATTCAGTGGCGGTAAAATGCCAAGGAGTGCTTTCGCAAGCAGGCTTTTGCCGGTGCCTGGGGGACCGGTGAGGAGGACATTGTGGCCGCCGGCTGCAGCGATGGTAAGAGCGCGTTTGGCATGAATATTGCCGAGTATGTCACGGAAGTCGGCCCCGAGGGGGCAAGGGGCATGTAGAGGGGCATGATTAATCATGCCCGTATCTTTCATCGGTGTTATAGCTTTAGCGCTTTGAATGCCTCCAAGCTGATTGATGGAATGTATCTTCAGGCGGTCCGCAACCAGGCTTGCCTCAAAAGTGTTTTCGGCTGGGATATACGCGTGGGTAAAACCCTGTTTGTGTGCCTGTAAAAGCATGGCCAAAACTCCTGGAACTGAACGAATCTGTCCATCGAGGCCGAGTTCGCCCAGAAAGAGTGTTTTGTCCCTATGGGGCAGGGTGATTTGTTTCGTGAAAAGTAAGATACCGACTGCCATGGCCAGATCGAGACCGCTACCCTCCTTGCGCATTTGTGCGGGAGCGAGATTGATCGTGATAGCTTTTTTACTCCAACGAAAGCCGCTATTGCTGATAGCAAATTGTATGCGGCGTTTGGCTTCTTGTACGGCCGTGTCGCCCAGGCCGACGATGAAGAATTTATTCAGCTGGCTGTAAATTTCTGTTTCGACGGTGATAATTTTGCCTTCGATGCCGGAAATGCATGCAGAATACGTAAGAATAGCCATGACAATTGGTATGTCTGGGTATTATAGATGACCAATTATGAAATAAATTATTTGCAATTCTAAATTCTAAGTTCTAAATTCTAAGTTTAACTCTGAAAATCTATTTTCTGTCCTCGAGTCTTCAATTCAGGACAAACTAAAAAAGAGGCATTAGCGCAGGCATAACCTTTTGCATGGCCTCTCATGGTGACACTTAGATATTAATACAAGTGGGGCGTGGAAATCAAGTAAAAATAAAAAAGATCAATTCGTTGTAGTGAACCCAGAGGTCTTTATTTTTGAATTACTTGAAAATCAATCAATTGTATGCCGGTTGGTAAACTGTATGATTTCATTTCGGCTTCGAATGAACGTACTTGTTCTTCGGTGAGTTCGCCTTGGAGGACCAATGTTCCGTCACTCGTGATTTGGTCATCGCTTGTTAATTTCCAATACGGGGCATTGTCGATCATGAGGGCAAAATTGCTGAGATCTTTATGTGATTTCGCGAAATCAAGAAGCATTTGTCTTCCTTCATTGTTGAACGTAATAACCAAACGATAATCTTTGGTCTCAGTCGTACTTCCAGATCCCGTGGTCTCCTCTGTCGGAGTGCTTTTGACTTGTGGCTTGATGTCATGGATTTTATTGCCGATGTGAAGTACGGGTACATAGCCTGATTCAGGAGTGAGTGGCTTCAAAAAACGGACGATATCTTGGTATTTTACAAAAGGAACAGATTCTTTCTTCGTGACCAAAATAAAATGCCAGCCGAATTCTGTTTCGACGGGTCCGACTACTTGATTCAACTCTGCCGAGAATGCAGCATCTTCAAATGCCCTGCTCATGACTCCTCTCGGGAAATTTCCAAGACTGCCGCCTTTGCCGCTATTACTAGCATCATCAGATAATTCTCTGGCTTTGGCACTGAAATTTTTGGGAGTGATCGTGTCTTTGATTTCATTCATGAATTTTTCTGCCTGAGACTTGGTGCGGTGAAGATAAGGATTTTGAGCCTTCGATCCGATATATGAGATGAGGATATGCTGGGCGGTGATTTCTTCATGTTCTTTTCTGTCCAAGACCTTGGCAAACCACAACATGTTTGATGTTGTGACTAATTTCGTAATAGAGCCGGTGCCGGTAGCAAATAATGTATCGGCAATTTCTCTTTGCAGTCCTTTGCCTGTCTGAAAATCATGGACAGACTTGTCGATAAGGTTGGTATTTTCGCTATATGTCGTCACTACATCATCGAAACTGTCGGGACTTTCTTTCGCTTCTTCATATGCCCGATTCATACTGTCTTTTTGGCCTTCATTGTATGTTTTCTTTCGAGTGATTTCTTCACCGGTAAAATTCTTACGCTTTTCGCCGATGGATAATTGATTGATTTCGGTCATTTTTTCTGCAATCACCGGAGTAAGTTCCGAAGTGTCTCCCGTCAGCACCAGTGTGTTATCAACGACTTCAGAATTGATGCTTCGTAATTTTTTTACTTTTGCTCGGTAATCAATAATGGGCTTGATGTCTTGCATAGACATGTCTTGATTCGCAGTCGTAGCGATAATCTGATAGGTCGCCTTCACCTGTTCTGTGGGCGCTTTTTGGTCATTACTAAGAGAGCACCCGGAGAGGGAGAGAGCGGTGATTGTTATTACAAGAACTGTGGAGGGAATGTGTTTTTGTTTTGTCATAAATAATGAGGGTTCATCTCATTATACTAGGAAGCATACCAATTAACAATTACTTCCCGCTGATGATGTGCCAGGTGTGCTCAGCCAATACGCTAAAAACTCCATTGATGATGTCAGCTCTGTTTTGCTTACCAAAGACAAGCGGATATTTCACAATGACCAATGCCAAAAGATCAATCAGATCTCTCGTGGCCAAAGTATCTCTAAAGAATTCAGCAAGATATTTTTTGAAAACAATATCTACACCGGGTGCATCAAGACTTTCCGGTGTCGGTTTGGGAAGTTCTATGTAAATATGTGTTGTGAGGTCATTTAATGTGTCCGGAGTCAGTGCTTGAAGACATTTGCCCATGAGGAGATTACATTGCATGCGAAGATCTCGTGACAATTTTCGAAGCTCGAGTGCTGATTGTACCTCTTCTCGCATGAGTCGTCGTTCTTCAGAATTGAAGTAATTTTCAAAGTCATGCATGAGGATGTCTTTTGTCCCGGGAAGAAGTGTTCCGGATTCGATACATGATTTGATTTGCTCGCGTGTATGTTGAATGTTTTCTGCCGGATTTGTTTTCAGGTTTTGGCTCATATCTCCCAGAAGATATTCACACAAAACATTCACCGCTTCGTCTAAGAATTGTTGTTGTGTCTCCGGCACGAGAAGCGAATGGATCGCCTGAACCGCTATTTGCGTGAAACCTCGTGGACGCTGGGAGAATACTTTCCTGAGAGCTGTTTCCGCCTGCTCACTACCCGCCGAACCGGGCGCGGGGGAGGTGGTTTTGTCCTTGGGGGCGGGAAGGGTGATAATGTCTTTTGAATTTCCCATACTGTCGTAAAAGGAGTGATTATAACGATGTTTTGTCATACTGCAAAGGTCTATCGCGTGTCTATTTGCGCACCGAATAGGTTGTTGACTATTAATGTTTCTATTGTTTTGTAGTATACTTTAATGAAGTAACAAAAACAAACAAGAAACAATGACGTTTGCCTCTCTCACAACGCGTTGGTGCGGGCAATGCTTGCCTTTTTTGAAAGTACTCTTTGTGGCAGGGGTTTTTGTGATGGTATCGTTGCATACAATCCCGAAAACCCAAGCACAAGCCCAAGTCTCTTGCAGTTCTGAGATTGTAGATACACTGACAGGGACACCCCCGCGAGGAGCAGATCAAAATTTGCATGATGAAGATGATAAGGTGGAAAGCAGTTTCCAAGATGGTTTTGACGAGCAAACACCTTCACCAACGGTAGATTTCAATGACAATAAATTTTCTCATACTGCTCGACTTGGCGGTGGTCTTTTCGGTGCCGGTTTCGAACCGAGTGGAGTGAATATTCTCGTTGATGACCCCGATGCCGCTTTGGATTCGGGCAGTGATGGTAGTGGATATGTAGATCTGCTTGAATTTGATTTGACTGGCAACAGCTATGCCGGAGTATTTGATGTACAAGTGACCTGTGATACGAACAATGGCTATGATCTCCATATCGCAGATACCTTCAATATGGATCCTACGTCTAAAAAAGTTGGTTACGATACTCATGATATTGCTATCTTTGGACAGGTCCCCAAGACAAATCTCAATAAGAGAGAGGGACTTTTTCGTATAGCTCCTGGAAGTCTTCGTGACATTACTGATTTCGATCTTATCAGTGGATTTGAAACACAAACTATCAAGCATGAATACATCATGGATTTACCCAATGAAGAAGATTGTGGGACGATGACTGTGGATGATTATGATGGAGACTGCGCGCCTGCAAGCTTGGATCCATTTGCTACTTTTGCAACAGAACGACTAAGAACATGGCCATATGCCGCCAGCACCCCTCCCAATGATGATGATTTTGGGATTATAGGTTTTACCCTGCTCTGTGATGAAAATGGTGACACCGGAGCTGCAACTGCGGGCACAGGGAAAATCAACCCATTTACGCGAGGACTCCTGAACCCCGGGACGGGAGAGAATCATCGTTTTAGGGAAGATGGTCCCAATGATGATGACTGTGATGATCCGCCCACGAGTCCGGAAGAGTATTATGCCGCTATGCCTAGTTTGATAAATGTTGGTGATTATGATGGCATTGCCGGTACTGATCCCAGCACGTACAGCGCGATCTTGAGTGCCGATAACTGGGTCGGATATTCCGGTGTGATCACGGGCAATCCGCCGTTTACTGTGGACAATTATTTTGAACTACGTGCGCAGGTGCCGAATAATCAAATTGCCGGGACATATGCAGGTACCATGATACTTTCTTGTTTGCCCAACATGACGGCCAACAATGAGGCTGATTTTGATGGGGATGGAATTGGCGATGAAACTGTTGTTCCCGAAATTAATTTTCAAACTGCAAGTGATAGTAATTCGGAAGACATAACTCCGCTCTATGTTCCTGTTACTCTATCTGTGGCACAAGGTGTCTCGATAAGTGTCGACTTTGCATTTACCGGTGGTACTGCCGATGGTGGGACTGATTATACAACTGCTTACCTGGGCGGTGGTACTGTCACTTTTTCACCTTTTACCACCACTGTTTATATTCCTACGGATTCTATCACTATTGTAGATGATCTTGATCCTGAAACTGATGAAACGATTGAGATTACTCTATCAAATCCTACCTCGCCCGCAGTACTTGGTGGTGTCACTGTGTATACATACACCATAGTAGATAATGACAGTGGTGGAGGAGGAGATTGTCTCGGGCCCGGATTTAACTGGACGAGCGGTTTTAACTTCAGTTGTGATTTTACAATTCCGTCTGCCGGTGGAACTCATAGCATCACCTTTACTACGGATTTCTTCTGTACCGAGGATGGTACATCTATTACCCTTGTAGGAGCTGATACAAACACACTGTATACTGATTCTTGTGGTGGAGGAGGTACACTGAGTGATAGTACGACATATAATGTTGGCCCATTTACGGACACTGCAGCAAGTCCTCCTGATGCAACACTCATCTTTACCGATGGGTTTGGTGACGGTGGATTTACTGGAGTGACGTGGACGTATACACCGTAGGGATGGTGATGGAGGATTTATTAATATCTTGTGGACATACGCGCTCTAATGATGGAGATGGATACAGTGGATAGGATAAGGAGAAGGAAATAGGGCTTCTGTTTTGTTTGTTTTTGTCAAAAGATTTATTTCATTTTTCAAGTGATATGATTCAATATCACAATACTTTTATGTTTGATTTTCAAAAGCTTATCGTTTATCAAAAGGCGAAACAGTTTTATCATGAAGCCCTTATTCACGTAATCTGGAATAATCGAGTCGATCTTGGCATGAAGGATCAATTGCGAAGAGCAGCAAGAAGTATCGCTCACAATATTGCTGAAGGGGCTGGGAAATACACGAAGCCAGATAAGAGGCGTTACTATGTATGTGCAAAGGCATCGGTATATGAGTGTTTTGCAGCGCTAGAACTCATAGAAATGGAAATGCTAATTTCAAAAACAGTTATGGACAATTTCCACAACCAATTGGTAGAGTTGAGCAAGATGTTGACTGGTCTTATCAAATCACAAAGCTGAGGTGTGTCTCAAACAAAACAAAAAAAGAAACCCTCTATACTATTCCTTATCCTATCCACTACATATACCCCACTCTACAAGAGTAGACATATTATATTTATATGTTATAATAATAGTGTTCACAAAAATAAATACACATGAAAATCGGCTTCCCGCAAAGGTTGCCCCCACCTACAAATCGAAGTTATCAAAGCTTCAAAGCACAAATGAATCGCTTAATGAGGATTCTTTTGATTGCCATGATGCTTGTTCTTTCTCTGCCCTACTCTCTGATGAGTCAGGTCAATGCACAGGTCACGACCAGCCAAGATCGTACTGTGGTGACTCTTGATGTGACTGCAAGCTGTAGTACTTCTATCATTGATACGCTCAGTACCAATGATGGTCCACGTGGTGATGACCAGCCCCTCCATGATGATGATGATACGTTGGCAAGTGCGTTCCAAGATGGTTTTGACGAGCAAACACCCACACCCACAGTAGATTTTAGTGATAATGAATTTTCCACCACTGCACGAACGACCGGTGGTCTTTCCGGTTCCGGTTTCGAGCCTAGTGGAGTAAATATTCTTGTTGATGATCCGAATGCGCCCACAGGAGATGGTGATAATGGCTCTGGTTACGTAGATCTGGAACTTTTTGATACGACCGGCAATTCGTATGCCGCCGTATTTAATGATCAAATCACTTGTGACACAGTGAATGGTTATGATTTGCATATTGGTGATACATTCAATATGGATCCTACGTCTAACAAGGTAAATTATGATGTTCGTGATATTGCTATTGATGATCAAACATACAAGCCGAACTTAAACAAACGTGAAGGTTTATTTCGCATAGCACCCAACAGTGATCGTGATATTATTGAACTTGATCTTCCTTTTGGTTTTGAAACGAATTACATCAAGCATGAATATGTTATGGACTTACCTGCAGTGAAGGGTTGTCCCGTAGTAGGAGTAAGTATACCCAACGACGATTATGCAGGTGATTGCGTGCATGCAAGCTTAGATCCATTTACTGCTCTGGCCACAGAGCGGCTGAGGACATGGCCATATGCCGTGAGTACTCCTCCCGATGATAATGATTTTGGTACCGTTGGTTTTACACTGCTCTGTGATCAAAATGGAGGTCCTGGTGCAGCAGTTGCCGGTACAGGGAAAATTAATCCTTTTACCAGAGGTTTGGCTCTCCCGGGAACCAGTCAAAATCGTCGATTCAGAGAAGATGGAGGTAATGTTGATTGTCATGATGCTTCTCAAGCTCCAGAAGAATATTATGCCGCCATTCCCAGTTTGCTAAGCGGTGCTGATTATGACGGCATTTCCGGCACTGATCCGGGTACGTATGGAGCGATTCTGAGTGCAAACAACTGGGTAGGCTATTCTGGTTTTATTACCGCGAGCGTTCCCGCTGTCGTGGATAATTATTTCGAAGTACGTGCCCAGGTACCAAATAATCAAATAGCAGGTACGTATGCCGGTACGATCATTCTCTCTTGTCTGCCGAATCTCACTGCTGACAATAAAGCTGACTTTGATGGCGATCCAAGTACTGTCGATGATCCGGATCCGATCAGTTTCTTGACTGCCACGAGTAGTGGAGATGAAGGTGTCACTCCGGTCAATATTCCTGTGAGCTTAAGTGAAGTGCAAGCCGTGTCGGTAACTGCTGATTATACTATTACCGGTGGCACAGCTGTCAATGGTGTTGATTATATCTTGCCTGTGACAGGTACTATTACATTCAATCCCGGTGAACAATTAACATATATACCGGCCATCATCATCACTGATGATAACGATATCGAAGGCGATGAAACTATTGAAATTACCCTTTCAAATCCCCAGCCGCCATTTATTTACTTGGGAGATATCATCGTTCATACCTATACCATACTCGACAATGACTTCGGTGGTGGCATCGGTGGTGGCGCTGAAATGACCTGTTTTGGTCCATACAACTGGACCAGTGGATTCAACTTCAGCCAAGACTGTGGCGTGACTGCCGGTGGCTCACATGCTCTGACATTCTCTACCGATAGCTTCTGTGATTCTGACAACAACTTCGTCACACTTCTCGGCGCTGATGGTACTGTACTCTACTCTGACAGCTGTAGCGGTGGTCTCGATAACAATACGATCTACAATGTAGGACCGCTGTCCGAGGACACAACGGGTGATGCAACACTTGTCCTGTCTGATGGATTTGGCGATGGAGGAATACTGAATATTCTTTGGACATACCAACCTTAACGGAAGATGAAGATGGAGATGAAGATGAAGGGGAAGAGGAAGAAATAACTCAAAATTAATCCTTATGAAAACAAAAACTAAAATTAACCCAATTTCTATGTTTACCCGTAAAAAATTAGCAGCATTTGCAATTGCAAATTTGCTTGCTTTGCCTCTCATGAGCGGGCTTGTGCATGCTCAGGTAACTACGAGTCAAGATCGTACTGTGGTAACACTCGATGTTACCAATGAATGTACTGTTCGGATTATGGATACTCCATATTCGGCCTTCTTTTATCTTGGGCAGGATCAGGATTATCACACCCAAGGTGACTTAGTGGCAAATGAAACTCCCCAAGACGGTTTTGATCAAGTCACTCCTTCACCGACAAGGGATTTTTCTGATAATGACTTTTCAAATCTGACATTAGATGCACCTTTCAGTCTTACCAGCAGCAATATCGTTGTTGATGATCCTACAAATGGTAATGATGAAGGTATCGGTCAGGGTTACGGTTATGTTGACCTTGAGCCTTTTGACCTACCAGGAAATCAATACGCTGCTCAGTTTAATGCAGAAGTTGACTGTGATACGGTCAATGGTTATGACTTACATATTGCCGATACATTCAATCTAGAAACCACCATTGCTGGTGTTGCTACTGTAGATTATTGTGCAAATGATATCTATAACAGCTTTGGCCCTTGTGATCCGTCTTATACTAGTTACAACGTGGCAAGACGGGAAGGTTTGTTTCGTATAGCTCCCGATAGTCTTCGTGATTTGGATCAAGCCACAGCCAGTACGGCAGAGATTAAGCACGAGTATATTATGGACTTGCCCACAGATAATAACTTTTCTTGTACTGCTACGATGACGGACGACAATAATACTGGTAAGTGTCCACCTGCAGGTTTGGACCCGTTTGGTTTTGAAAGACTTCGTCCGTGGCCATATACTATCGGAACCCCTCCTGCTGATACTAATTTCGGTACAGTCGGCTTTACTATTCTTTGTGATGAAGATGGTGGTGATTCAACTGCGGCTTTTTGGCCAACTGGTCATGGAAGAATCGATCCATTTACTCGTGGTATTGCAGCACCTGATCCTGACGCAAGGTTTCGATATGACACTACCTTCGATGAAAGCTGTGATGATGCAGATGCTCCAGACGAGCCAGAGGAGCGTTATGCAGCTATTCCAAGTTTGGTAGATGGAGAAGATTATATGGGTATTACTGGTACTGATCCCGGTACTTATGCAGCTATTTTGTCTGCTGATAACTGGGTAGGTTACTCTGGTACTATCGATCCGGCCAACCTTAACAGTGATGCTGATAACTTCTTTGAAGTGCGTTCCGCTGTACCGAACAATCAGATTGCCGGTACCTACGCTGGCACGATTATTCTTTCTTGCTTACCAAACCTGACAGCTGAACCGGAATTGGATTTTGATGGTCCATTCGGTACTCCTGCATGGACTGGCGATGATACAACTAATTAATCGCTAAGAGCTGAGATAATAATACAAAGAGTTTTGTCTGTGTAATTCCTCTGTACCTTAACAATTCGGCAATAAATCCTTTCTCATGAGAGGAGATGGAACACCATGGACCACAAACCACTCGACCTAAAGGTCTTGGGTTTATGGCACGTATCCCCGTTCTTTCTCCTCCCGTGAGGGAGGTATCCTTAAGCAAAAACTTAGGGACGCGCGTTCCCCGTGAAAATGGTGCATACATTTACATCCTTCTTAGATGCCAAAAGCTTCTAAGAACCCGAACTTTATCCTGAACTCGTTTCAGGATCTTCAAACGATAGACACGGTTTATCGTTTTCTCAACACTCATTGCCTATGCTTTGAGTTAAAATCATTTTTCTTTCATCTTTTGGTTTAATATGTAAAAGATTTAGTCTGATCGCTAAATATCAAATGATCATTGTGAGTTTTAATACTAATATAAATATTAACTTTTTTCTTATGTCTTTACGACGTAAATTAGCAGCATTTGCTATCGCAAACTTATTGGCTTTGCCATTGATGAGCGGTATTGTGAGTGCTCAGATAACTACCAATCAAGATCGTACTGTAGTGACTCTTGATGTTGCCAACCTTTGTGAGACTGGCATTGAGGATACACTTCCCTCTGGTGTTACTCGTGATTCTGTGGATGCCGCAGATCGCAATGCTCATGATGAAGATGATATTATTCCAAGTGGACTTGGAGATGGTTTCGATCAAGTTCCTCCTTCACCAACCATTGATGGCACCGACTCATCAGATTCAGGTTTCTCAAATCTCACTATTGGTACATTCGATGCGTCAAGCAGCAATATCGTTGTTGATGACCCTGACTACACAGATCTGGGTGTTGACGACGGTCATGGTTATGTAGATCTTACAGAATTTGATCCAGAGGGTAATGGTTATGCTGCAGTATTCAATGCTTTGGTTAAGTGTGACACAACCAATGGTTATGACTTGCATATTGCTGATACATTCAATCTAGAAACTACTGCTTCTGGTGTTGCTCCTGTAGATTATAATAGTAATGATATCATTTTTGATGGCAATGGTGATACTAGAATTGTAAGACGTGAAGGTTTGTTCCGTATTGCACCCGATAGCGATCGTGATGTTGATGCTAATCTTGATGGTTTTAACGCAGTGAAGCATGAGTATATCCTTGATTTGCCAAGTGAGGAAATTACAATCGGTACACAATGTGATGATATGACAAACGATGATCTCTCAGGTGGTGACGGTTCTTCTTGTGAACCTGTTAGTCTTGATCCGTTTGGTATTCACCTTTTGCGTCAATGGCCATATGCATTTGATACACCTCCGGCTGACACAAATTTTGGCACTGTAGGTTTTACCTTGCTCTGTGATCAGGGAGGAGGTGTAGGCACAGTTACTAGTGGTGCTGGTAGAATCAATCCATACACTCGGGGGATTTCTGTTTCAGTCGGTCCAGCCTTAGGTGAGCTTTCTGATGTTTTCCTATATGAAGATGGAAATGATGATTGTGACGATGTACAGATCTCTCCAGAAGAATATTATGCTGCAATTCCTAGTTTAGTAGATGATGAAGATTATCAGGGTATTTCTGGTGATGATCCAGGAACCTATGCGGCCATTTTGTCTGCAAATAACTGGGTAGGTTATTCAGGGACTATTTTACCTGCTAACTTAAACACTGCTTCAGATAATTTCTTTGAAGTACGTGCCTCTGTACCAAACAATCAAATGGCTGGTACTTATGCTGGTACAATTATCCTGTCATGTTTGCCTAATTTGACTCTCGAACCTGAATTAGACTTTGACGGTCCATTCGGTACTCCTGCTTGGTCTAGTGATGATACGACTACTCCATAATCTTAGTTGTAGTGTGCTAGGAACTTTTATGTTTCGCTCAAAGGCCTTTTCCTTCGGGAAGGGGCCTTTTTGAAATGCTTGAATTTATGTATAATGAAATGATTGATTTAAAACTCTCATGCAAAACAAATCCCCTCTCCGTCTCTCTCTGTGTGCTTTGGTGTTGATGATGCTTTTTGGCTTAGCGCCTAGTGCATCCGCCTCTATTACGGTTGGACCTACCATTAAAATATTTACGGAAAAAGAAGGTGCAGCTCCTGGGGCAGTGGTGAAAGGAAAAGTAATTGTGACCAATGGTAATAATGCTCTGCAATTTATACAGCTCTCAGTCGCTGATGTGTATTATGATGAGCATAACATCCCGATTGTTATAGAGGGGGGGGCTGAGATTCCTAACAAAGTATCGCTGCGAACTTGGATTAAGCTCAATATCTCAGAAGGTCCGGTAACATTTAAGCCCAATGAAACAAAAGAAATTTCTTATGAAATCCGTATTCCTGAGGATGCTACGCCAGGATCACATATGGGAGCAATCTATGCCCTAGGGATCGCTGATCCTCGTGACAAAAATGGTGAAGCCCTCACGGTGAGAACGCGTATGGGTGCTGGAGTTTTGGTAGAAATCCCGGGTGACATCATAAAAAGCGGTGAAGTCATGAGCTTCGATGTGGGTATTGGTAGTGGAGATGCTCGCTCGGCTTCTCTTGATCCCCAAAGATTTTTTGGTTTCCCTCCGATCAATTTTGATGCTGCCTATAAAAACACGGGAAATACGTTTTACCAACCTGGTATGCGACTAGAGTTATTCAACTGGTGGGGACGAAAAGTCGATGAGTTTGTCTCGAGAGGCTTGCGTGTGTTTCCCGGGAACACTTTACATTTTAATGGAGAAATTACGAAAGGTAGTTGGTTATGGTTCGGTCCATACAAAGCTGTGCTTCATACTCAAGACGGTGATGGCAATGTCATGCCAGATAGGGAAGTGACATTTTGGTTTATTCCTTGGCTACCAATTTTGGCTCTGTTGGTTCTGCTGATTGTACTTTTCTGGCTAGGTAAAAAATATACTGTCTATCGTCGTGAAAAATTAAAGAAACATATTGAGCAAACGATAAAAGAGTCGGAAAGACCTAAAGATCATTCTTAACGACAACTGAGGGTGCGCATATGGAGAGCTCCATCAGGCATCATATAAATGACTCTGCCTGTCGTGAGGCCGGTACTGAGAACAACCGGGCGGAAATTAGCAAAAGCACTTCTTTCTATAGCCTGATTGTCAGCTACACTTCCGGCTGTACCAGAAAAAAGTGCAATATCAAATTCACTGGCATTGTTCCAGGCAACAAATTGTCCAGATGAATGAAGGGATGAAGCGGACGCTGCACCCGCAATGCTGGTTGCGACCCATGGAGCCAGGATTGTTCCACTTGTAGATAGTCTGGTTGTAGCAAGGTTATTCCCACTCTCTATCCAATCAACACGATACTCAGCAGTTCCTGCTGCTATGCTTCCATACAACCGAACAGATGGGCTGACTGATGCTGGTGCGGTGGAAGCAATGATAGTTGCTGAGCTAGTAGCAGGGGTGCCATCGGAGGGTAAAATTCGCACATAAATCTCATCATTGCCAGTTACATTGTCCTGAAAACTTGTTAAAAAATTACCTGAACCGGAAGTCGCAATACGTGGTGAGGCCGCTCTGGTCGTTGGCATAAGTGGTTCAACAAGAACGTATGTTCTTACTAATACGCCGGCGTTGCTAGTAATAGCAACGTATGCCTGGTAAGGGAGTGGTCCTGAGATTTGGGCATAGGTTACCCCAAAAACATTATTTGCTCCGTTATATGCAGCTTGATATGGGGCAAGGTTGGTCGAAGCAGAGACAATATTTTCAGTTGAGATACGATTTCCAGAAAGGGTATTAAGTCTAATGGCTACCAAATCTCCAGGCACAGAGCGTACGTAGACAAGTACGCATGAATCAGAGAAGCCGCTGCACCCAATGGTAACGTTATTACCAATTTCCATGGTGGCTAGATCTGGATTTACGTCTCTGGTAGGAACACTTGCTGTCATTCCATCCGGGGAGATTGAAGTGTAGTAGAGATGCCCGCCTGCCAGGTGGGCGACAGCGATATTTCCAGCTCGAGTAAGGGCTGTGCTAAAAGGCGCACTGCTGCCGGGACTTGGAGTCACTGGCAGTACGATATCAGGGCCAATCATCATACTGGTATTACAAGGTGGCATAAATGGCCCTGCATCTGGCACATCGCCGGCATCTGGGCCTCCATCAATTGGTCCCGTATCCACACCCGTATCTCTCGGCCCAGTATCGACAATATCACCTGCATCTCGTACGTCGCCACTGTCAGATATTGCCGCATCCATGCCTGTATCTATACGAGCATCCATGATATCACCACTATCGATCACACTTGTGTCTGGTCCGGCATCCGGCACAACAGGAACATCCATGGGAGCGTCTATCGGCAACACATCTGCATCAATCATTCCTGTATCAATTCCAGTATCGGCTTGAGCATCCATGTGCCCATCTGGTGCGTCGAGTGAACTGTCCATGTGAGCATCTCTTATTTCTGCTCCGGCGTCTTGATTTTCTTGAAAGCGATTTTGGAAAGGAATACAACCTGTCTGGCCCATGCTATTACTCATCAATATGACGAAGAGTAATTTTCTCAATGTGCTATTGTTTTTGAATAGTGGTGCCAGGCGAAGAGAAAGTCGCATAAAAAACCTTAGTATGTAGAGGTGCTATCCTACAACATTTTAGGGTGGGAAGAAAGGGCCTTGTATTACTGTACCGGGGTAAAGTCAGATACTTTCAAGACAAGAGTATCTTCGCCTATGGTCTCGTCTTGCTTTTTTAATTCGACAATAATTTGTTCAAAAGGTTGTGGATTTTTTTCGAATAAAGCCAGTTTCAAGATCAGTGCGTAATCATGGCGGAGAGCTAGCTTATACTCCTTGTCACCCATATAGGTAAATATCACTTTTGTATGTTTCTGCGGATCAAAGCTTGTTGCAGCTTGTCGTAATTCTTGCAAATTGCGAGCTACCGGTTGAATGAGTAGATTGTCATATCCCTGCAGAGCAAAAATCATGCTGGCAATAGTGATTACAATGAAGGTGCTGTACTGAATAGTATCTCGGGTAGAATTCTTTTTCACCATTCTTACAAAAGATTGCAGTGCCACGATAGCTATCACCGTTACGACTCCGCTGAGTGCGAGCAGGGTGCGATAATTAGCGAGATTCTCATCAATAATGAGGTTGGATGAATAGCTCAGTAATATGAAAAGTAAAATGAAGATGAAGTTGATAGGTATATCTTTTTTTTGTTTCTGTTGAATGAAATGCAGGATCAATCCCACAATAATTATAGCTGCAACAGTAGTTGCCACAGTACCACTTGGTGGTAAGTAAATGAGGTTAAATGCTTTGAGTAGTGGCCTCGTAATGAACCAACTAAGTTTCTCTACCGGATCTTCAAGAAATGCGGCTCGGGCGAGCGCTGGAGTATTAAATAGGAATAAATATATTTTAAAGGTGATAAAGTGAGCTATAGCTCCTAGACCACTCATGATGAGAAAAAACAATGTTTGTGAAAACTTCTTCGCGCCTGTGTTATAAAAAAAGAAAATAGTAATAAATACGGCGGTGAACGTAGCTGAGGTGGGGTGAATGTTATAAGCAAAGACCAAAAGAACAACTGCTAACACATTCCACAGCCACTTCTTTAACTTTGTCGCTGTGAGTGATTTCTCCATGGACAGGAATGCGAAGTAAGCGATAACTGCAGCCCAAGGGGCGAGGAATAGTACCGCCCAACTGGCATACTCTTGAAATGCTGGCATGATAGTGATGAGCAGTGCGAAAATGGCTGAAAGAAAAATATTTTCTCCATATTTCTTGAATGTGTGGAAGAGACAAATTGCCAAAGCAAAAATGCCAAGCAAACCAATGAGTCTGATGATCCACATATCGTCGATATTTCCTATCCATGCTAGGGCAGGGGCAACGAGTGCGTTAAATAGTCTTGCCTGGGCTATGGCCTGTACGGTGAATTTGTCTGAGTGAATAAGCCCTTCATAGAGATATTCATAGTCATCAGGAAGGAGATATTTATTGGTAAGTACCGGTAGGTATACAAAGAGTTGGCCGACGAAAATGATGAGGTAGCTCAATATATTTTGCCACAATGGAATTGGAGAAATCGTATTAAGATGGTTGTGAATTTTCATATTAATCGTTGTGCATGAGGAGAGTTTTTGCACTAATAACAAAGGAGTTTGCTTGCCGGGGTGATTTGTCTGGCTGTACAAGGACTTTCATTCCTGTTTTATATCGGTCGTTTTCGAATAATATTGATTCGATCATAGGAATGTGAAAGAACACCTGCGTATCGAAAGCAATTTTTTCCGTATTGTTAGAATATGTCACAATAACATTATTATGAAGATCTGAATTGAAACTTTTTAACTTGTCCCGGAACAACTCTAACCCTCCCTCGGTTCTTTGAATAATAAGTTCAGTTAAGCTTATATTAGCAAATAGTAAGCAGGAGATAGTTATAAGTATAAAAAGAGTGTAAGAAGCAATGTTTTTGAATTTTCCTAACAAACCTACTATCTCTCTTATTGCAGCAAAAAACATTACAGCCAACACACCTGTTAGTGCTAATAAAGTTCTATAATTAGCAAGGTTTTCATCAATTATTAGATTGGAGGAATAACTAAAAAGTAACAGAATAGTGAGTATCACGAAATTTATAAGAATATCTTTTTGTTTGTTGTGCAGGAAAATTGTAGTAAGTCCTACAATGATTGTGAGTCCAACAAGAACGGCGACCCAAATATTTGCTGGTAAATATATAAGGTTAATTGATTTATAAAATGGTCTGGTGATAAACCAACTCAATTTTTCAAAAGGATCATCAATTAAAGTTGTACGCGCAATCGCTTGAGTGTTGAGTAAAAACAGGTAAATCTTAAAAATAGTAAAATTAGCAACAGCACCGAGACCGCTGATCAATAGGAAAAATAATGTATGGAGAAATCTCTTTTCTGCTTTTGTGTAAAGGAAAAAAATGGTGATAAATACAGCGATGAATGTTGCAGATGTCGGGTGAATATTATATGCAAAAACCATCAAAAAAATCGCAATGGTACTCCAAAGAAATCTGTGCCATTTTATCTTCATCAATGCTCTTTCTATGCTTAAAAAAGCTGCATATGCCACAACTGCACCCCAAGGTGCCAAGTAGAGAACTGCCCAACTGGCATACTCTTGAAATGCGGGCATGATAGTGATGAGCAGCGCAAAAAGAGCGGAAAGAAATATCTTTTCGCCATATTTTCTGAATGTGTGAAAGATACAAATCGCCAAAGCAAAAATGCCAAGCAAGCCGATGAGTCTGATGATCCACATGTCATCAATCCTGCCAATCCAAGCAAAAGAAGGTGCTACAAGAATATTAAAGAGTCGCCCTTGACCAATAGCTTGTATTGTAAATTTGTCTGAGTTTGTCACCCCAGCCATAAAATAGTCATAATCATCCGGGACCAAGTACCTATGCGTAAGTACTGGTAGATATACAAAAAGCTGACCGCAAAAAATGATTAAGTAACTAGCAATATAGTGCCAAAGTGGCAACCTTGTTGTTTTGATTTTTTCTTCCGTATCTGCCTTTCTCATGCTCCGCGGGTCAAAACAAATATTCCCACGAGAATAATAATTGCTCCGAAAACTTTATTCGCAGTGAGTGCTTCTTTGAAAATCAGATTGCCAAAGATAAATACCAATAGAAATGTCAGTGCCATGAAGAATGGGCTCACAAAGCTCAGCTCCATTTTTTCAAAAATCTTGATGGAAAGGAAAAAGGCTACAAAGTACAGTGCCAGCCCTATCCAGATCAGTGGTGATGTCAGAATAAAAATCAGAGACTGCTGATTGAAACCAATGCTAAATGATTTGGCAATTGTTGCCTGCTTGAGACTTGCTTGAGCGAGACTGTTACAGAGAGCCGCGATGACGACAAGGATAATATTGGTAAGCATGGAGAGGTTTAGTCTGATTCATGATCCACGGTACTCTCTACCAAGTAAATAGGTCGTTTCTTGTTTTCTATGAACAAAAGCCCAAGATATTGTCCAATCATACCAATGATGAAGAACTGCATAGCAAACAGCATGCTTATCATTACTACAATTGTTGTATAGCCGGGTATGGTAAAGCCGAGAATTTTCATCACGACACTGTAGAGACCGATGGCAATACTAAGACCGGCAATAATAGCGCCGAGAGTCGTGCCCAGTTGCAGTGGAATTGTAGAAAAAGAACTTATGGCATGCATGGAGAGTTTCCAGAGTTTCCAGAAAGAATATTTACTGGTGCCGGCGGCTCGTCTGGGAGCGATATACGGCAAGGTTGTTTTTTTGAAGCCGATGATTTGAATGAAACCGCGCAAGAAACGAGATCTTTCCCTGAATTCGTTTTTCAGCAAGTCTGCAATCCTTCGTGAAATCAGGAAAAAATCGGAAGCGTGTGGGGTGATATGGCCGGAAGAAAGTTTATTCAGAACAGTATAAAAAAGCGAAGAAGCGAATTTGTGGAACCAGTTGGTGCCTTTATTTTCTACGCGAGTCATCGTGATGATTTCATTGCCGGCGGCAAAGGTCCCAAGAAGTTGAGGGATGTACTGTGGTGGATGCTGTAAGTCGACATCCATACATATGACAGCTGTTCCTTGGCTATGATCGATACCAGCGAGCATCGCAGCTTCATGGCCGAAATTTCTTGAGAAATGAATGACACGTACGCTTTTGTTTTTCTTCGCAATATCACGGAGTATGGATCTGCTTTCGTCAGTACTGCCATCATCGACAAAGAGCACCTCATATGTCTTGTGGAGCTTTTTTAAGACCTTTTCTGTTTCTTTCCAAAATAGCGGAAGAGCTTCTTCTTCATTGTAGACAGAGACGACGAGAGAAAATGACAGCGCTTTCTTTTGTTTTCGGAGGGACATTTTTTGTTTTGGGGTGTCATGTAATTATACCACAATGCAGTTCTAAGTTCTAAGTTCAAAATTCTAAGTTAGAACTCGATAAAGGAACCAGCATAGTGTCAGGAAGAAAATTTTGTTTCTGAGTGAGCTGGGATTAATATGGCAAACTAAAAAAGAGGCATATAGCGCAGGACGGGACCTTTTACGTAGCCTCTCATGGTGACATCCTTATGATACTACGAACATCATTTGGGAATCAAGAATATGAATTAACTCACAAAAAACCTGACCGAAGCGGTCAACGTTAACTCAT
>Ga0154720_110_pt2 | contig 33268 bp, 27 predicted proteins | sample Rifle2008BG16ft_FD_105728 | JGI IMG/M metagenome (GOLD analysis project Ga0154720, IMG submission 105728) | Candidatus Abawacabacteria bacterium RBG_16_42_10
AGGGATAGTCACCAATGCCGGAAGAAAAGTACCGATTAAACTCCCTATCGTGGAGATGGCATACAGATTTCCCGCTTCTTGTCCCAACTCTTGATGTTTTTTTGAATAGAGCTTGAGTACATACGGAGAAACCATGCCCATAGCGGTACAGGGCGGTAAAAAAAGAATAGTCGCTGATATGAGAGACAAAGAAAATACATTAGCATTCGGGATGTGCAAAAATAGGGCAAGTAAGAAGTTACTGACCCAAGGTAAAATGGCTAACCAAATACCTACTCCCAAGATCAAACCAAAAAGCACTCGCGCCTCAGGAAAACGGTCAGCTAATTTGCCTCCATAATAATACCCGAGGGATAATGCGAGCAAGACAACGCCAATAATGCTCGTCCACACAAAAAGTGACGTGCCAAAGTAAGGAGCTAAGATGCGGGAGGCATTGATTTCTAGTGCCATTAAGCTGGTGCCGGAAATAAAAGCTGTCCACAAAAGTAAACGATGAGAAGGAAGGGGTGGGGAGAAGAACATGGTAGTATTTTTGCTTGGCTCTATAGTACATTCCCTTGACTTCTTATGCTATACTCTTTTGCGTGACTCTTCTTTGTTTTCGCGAATAAAGTACAAGTAATTTTTCTCTACAAATACCGCTTATAGGAGTTCGAATCGTCTTGGTCCTGTTGGAATACCCCGAAGGGGGCCCTTAGTGCCGAGACTGAGGATTCCGCCTTGGATCTCCAGGGAAATAAGTCTTGTACTCAGCGCTTAGAGGGGTCTTTCAAAATGCGTAGCATTTTGCTTATTCTTATCCTTATTCTTACGAACTTCGTAGGAATAAGATCAAGATGGAGATGAAGAATAAGGTTTTTGTTATGTTTTTGTTCATAGTACAATCCTAATGTACTTTTTGAGGCTATGTCACTTTTTATTGCGTCCATTTGGCAATGGTTTGAGAATAATAATCGGGACTTACCTTGGCGAAGGACTCGCGATCCTTATGCCATTTGTGTGTCAGAATTTATGTTGCAACAAACACAGGTTGATCGCGTCATTCCCAAATATTTTCGCTGGTTAGAACTTTTCCCCACGTGGAAGTCTCTTGCTGAAACCTCTACTGCGCAAGTCATCAGTGAATGGTCAGGCTTGGGGTATAATTCGCGAGCTTTACGTTTGCAGAAATTAGCTCGGGCAGTGGTTGATAAGTACCAAGGAATACTCCCCTCGGGAGAAGAAGATCTTTTGGATTTACCGGGCATTGGTCCCTATACCGCACGAGCCTTACAAGCCTTTGCTTTTGAAAAAGAAGTTACCGTTATCGATACCAATATTGAAAGAATCATGTTGCGTTATTTTTGGGCTAAGGCAGAACATGAAAGGACAGAACTAGAAAAAAGATTGCTAAAAGTAATTACCGACAAAGCAGCAAAACAGCATATCCCGTTCGCTCGTTATTTCTTTCAGGCATTGATGGATTTCGGTGCTCTTGTATGTAAAGCCAAACCTCAATGTAGTATCTGTCCATTAAAAATGACCTGCAAAGCCTTTGCTGTGCAGAAATTTGTGGTGCATCGACCCAAGCAATCTCATTTTCCTCATTCCAAGAGATATTATCGTGGACAACTACTGCGCGAATTAAAAAATAAGCACAGAATTACCATTCATTCCCTCAGACAAGTTGATATTCAGAAATATTCTTGGTCGGAAATTATTCAGAGTCTTCAGAAAGATGGACTTGTTGCTGTTCATGAGAAACCAGAGGAATATGTGACTCTACCCCAGTAGAAGGTATCCCTAACCTTAGCCTTAACCTTAACCCTACACCTTAAATTGGGTATAGGGTTAGGGGTAAGAATTAGGGTTTAACCACCAATCTATAGATATTACTCAGTATAAATATTCCCGTTCCCACAATAATCATTGTCGGTCCGCTGGGAGTATGCCCGTAGTAAGAAATAAAAAGTCCTAGGATAACCATCATTTCTGCGATGACCCATGAATAGACAAAGGATCTTGCCAGGTTTTTCGCCAAAATCAACGCTGAGGCTGCAGGAATAACCAGCAAAGCACTAAAAAGCAATATACCAATGACTTTGATAGTAACGGCTGTCGTTAATGCGAGAAGAACAACAAATAAATAATTGTACCTAGAAACATTAATTCCTTTTGTTTGTGCTATGTCTTTATCCACCACAGTCATGATGAATTTCCTGAAATTAAGCCAGAGAGTCGATAGTACCACTCCTGAAACAGTAATAGCTATCAGCATATCGAGGAATTGAACATTATTAATATCACCAAACAAATATTCATTGAGTTCGATTTCTTCACCAAATATCATGATGCCCAGTGCCAAAAGTGATGAAAAGAATATTGCAAGATAAGTATCATTTGAAAGTTCGGATTTTTCCTGAAGCCAGGTGAGAATAAGTGCCAGAGCAACAGCGAAAGTAAAAATGGTAATAGTCGGATGTATTCCTATGAGGAGGCCAATGGCGATACCAGTAAAGGCCCCATGGGACAATGTGTCTCCGAGGAAAGACAACTTTTTCCCGACCACAAAAATACCAATTTGTGACGCAAGTAAGGCAATGCTCACTCCAACAATAAGTGCGTTAATAAAAGAAGTATCATTCATGGGAGTGATGATAGTGGGTATCATGAAAGAGATTTTGAAATTCCTTGCTTCTCATGACCAGGTTTGGTTTTCCGCGACAACAAACAGTCTGATTGAGACAAACAATTTGATCGGCCTGCCTTGCAACAGTATCTATATCATGTGAAATAATGATAATAGTCTTATTTTGAATCTTTTCTTCTTCAATTATTTCCTGTAAATCACGGTCTGCTTGAGTGTCGATATTTGATGTCGGTTCATCCAAAATAATAATATCAGGGTCAGATGCGAGAGCTATGACGAGAAAGAGTTTTTGGGTTTCTCCACCGGAAAGTTTTTTGAGCTGTTGTCTTTTTTTATTCCCAAGCCCCAATTTTTGGAGCAAAGTATTTCCTTTGTCGGTATTTGCCTGATAGATAGCCAAAATCTCTTCTACTGTTATTGGAAATTCAAGAGGCAAAGTGGTTTTCTGTGGCAAATAACCAAATTGTACTTTTGAAAGAAATGTGATTTTCCCCTTTGTGGGTTGCACCAAACCAAGAATTGCTTTAATGAGTGTAGTTTTTCCTCCGCCATTCGGTCCGACAAGTCCTATCGTTTCGCCACGATGTATATCAAAAGACACATCCTGAATAATAGATTTTCCTCCCAAGGAAATATCTACACCGCTGAGCTCGACAAGAGTTTCCGACTTTTTCATGCTTTTTTCTTATGACCTAAAACAGTGTTTGCTCAGGTTCGAAATGGAAATTCAGATTTATTGTAGCAATCTTGTCAATGCCGCGCATAGGAAATTTCAATTCGCCGTGTTCGAGAGCATGCAAATAGAGCTTGTGCGTGATCTCGACATCCTTGAGACAATATTTCTCCAAATCCGCAAAATTTCCCTCATGATACCATCTTACCGCTTGCATACCATCGCCACCTTTGCCGATCCCTAGTGTAGCTTTGGCCACATTATCCAGGCTTACCCGGTGACTAGTGATTTTTACTATCTCGGACATGATGTCCAGAGAGGGGAGTTTTCTCATATTCACTTCGGGAATGTAAGGCTGAAGCACGGCAAAATCGAAGTATTCAGTATTGAAGCCGATAATGCGATCAACTCCTGTAATGAGTGGAATAATGTCTCGAATCTTTTCTTCTCTTAAACAGAAATATTTGTCAGTACGTGAATCATAGAGACCAGCAACAGAGATGCCTAGGTCGCCAAGGTTACCTTTGCCACCAACTTCAAAAAAAGCTTTTTTCGTCTCTAAATCCAAAACAACATATGAATGGTTTAACATAGATGAAGGTGAAAATGCGGATTAGTTGTATTCGTGGACTATACTTCTGTTTTGCAATTCTCTTTTTACCCATAGAGCGGCACTGGAGGTACCCCAATATTGTTCAGGTAGTCTGGGCAGTATACGCCTCATTTCTATGAGATTTGCTTCAGAAAAAGTCCCGGAGATATTACCATGTTTCATTTGAGTCTCAATATCAGCGATGATTTCTTTGTCATCATGATACTTTTTGCCTCGTTCATTCTTGATAATCCTCATAGCTATTTCGCACATGCTGTGTGTGGGAGATGACTTTTTCTCTTTTTCCTCCAATCTTGCCGCTGTAGTTGGGGAGCTTTCCGTTGTTACTTTTTCCTTCGCTTGTAACAGATCTCTTTCACGAATATTACTTTCTTGTTTTTGAGCGAGCGTGCTTTTTTGTTCAGTAAGTGAAAGAACAGAGAAATTCTCAGGATTTGTGCCACTGGGGAATTCACTATGAAGTTCTTTGTATTTTTGAAGTAGTGTTGCTTTCAAGGAAATTTCTGGATCTTCTTTTTTTTCTCTAACAATTACCAATTCACCCAAAGTCTTGAGCAGTTCATTCTTATGAGCGAAATTTCCATTCCTAAATTTTTCCAACATACGATCTCGTTCTGAATCTCCTGGTATTTTTTGTAGAAGAAGTGTTTGGTATTTTTCATCCAATTCTTTCGCGTACGCCAGGTTCGCTGGCAGCATGGCGAGAAGCATGTGTAAGCGACCAAGTCTGCCTATATGAGTTCTGAAACCATTGATACTTGTAAGAACATAGGTGATTGCCAATTCACGATCATGCTCGTTAAAGTAAATAGCATTGTCGCCATAAAAAGCTGTAAATTGATTTTTGAGCGACTCAATGACAGCTTTTTGTGCCTCTCTCTTGAGAGTAATGCGTTTTTCTTCTTGATGTAAATATTCAACAAGTTGTGCTTTGACTTGGAAGTCGCCATTCAAAAATTGTGTACGTAAAATGTCTTTACGATCGAAAGCAATAGGCAAACTTCGAAGCAATCCAAAAAATTCTTTTCTCTGCCTTGCAGCAAAATTCACTGCTCGTTCACATATTTCGATACATTTTTTTTGTCTTTCAAGTAGCATTTCTGGTGATATGTTCTCACCGGTTGCATGGAAATAATTTTTGGCAACTACCTTGTCTTGATTGGAGAAAAAGTGATCATTCTTTTCATAAAACCGGGTAAAAGTCTTGGCCAAAATTGCCTGTTCTTGAGTAATGTCGCGATTTCTTTCCAATTTTCCTTTCATGTCCACTTAGAGTTAGAATTTTGAATTCAGTGTTTAGTATTCAATCCCTTTTCTCGCAGCAACTCCTTTGTCAATATAATGTTTTATGGGTTTCATTTCTGTGACCAAATCAGCGAGAGCAATGATATCTGGATGTACATTCCGGCCCGTAAGTACCAGTTCGGTGGTACTCGGAACCGCTTTGATAAAGTCACAAACTTTCTGAACATCCAGCATGTTTAGCGCTACAGTAGAGTTAATTTCATCCAAGATCAAGAGATCATAATTCTTGGCTAATAGATCATGCGCAAGCGCCAGTCCGCGCTCTGCTTCTGTGATATCTTTCGGTGTGATTGAAAACCGAAAAGTGCCGTCACTATTCCTTCTGTTGAGTCCCGTTGGATAAAATTCTAAGCCTAATTTTGTAAGCACATTTCTTTCTCCATAATTTTCTCCCCCTTTATCAAAATAGACGATAGCTACTTTCAGTCCCTGGCCAAAAGCGCGTATCGAAAGCCCCAATCCTGCCGTTGTTTTTCCCTTGCCCTTGCCAGTATACACTTGAATCATACACAAATGTTATCATATGCGGATATTAACATGTGTGAAAAGATACGCCAAAAACAGTGAATAGGATAAGGATTAGTGAATAGGGCTTTTGTTCTTTTTTTAGAGACACGAACAAATCGAAGCCTACCAAAGAGACCTCTGGGGATTCAGAGTTCAGAATTTAAACTTAGAATTTAGAACTTTTCTTATTCCTTCGGTTTCTTAAACACTTTCATGGCTGCAGACTTCCCCAATTTTTGCATGATTTCCACTCGTGTTGCTTCGGTTTCTCGTTTAATAAGGATTTTGATCAATTCCTCTGCAGACATTTCTGGAGCAATTTTAGCGAATATAGACTCCTTTTTTTCTCGGGAAATCCTTTCCAAGAGCTTTTCGTCGAGCTCTGTCTGGGGAAAGTGTTGCATAAGTGACTTTACGATACTGAGTAATTCCTTGTCCGGATATTGAGTAAGTACAGACTTCGCCCATACATAATAATTGTCGCTAACAACAAGTTTAATGGCATTTTCAAAATCATGCATATCTTCCTTCTTTATTTCAAAATGAAGAAGATGGTCGAGTACACCCGCAATCAACATTTCCATGGAACTTGTGAGCATTGTCTCAGCATCGGCGGTGTTGTTGTTTTCTTCGAGGTACTCCATATTTCTTTTCCCCATGTCGGTGACAAGCTCTTTTACCCTACTGCGAACTTCTTTATCCTTGCTCTTTGCCAGAAGCAATACTCTGCGCGCGCCCAATTGTTGCACCATATCATGCAAGATTGCCTCTGCGGCTATTCTCGAGATACCGGTATGAGAAATGATGGTTAGGGCAAATCCAGGAAAATTCTCAATAAGGGCTCTTTTCACTTCCGGTCGGAGTATACTTATTGTCGTTGGACGTTGACTCACAGCTTCAATGGTATGACCAAGATCAGTGTGAAACTTTTCTTGAAGAGCATCTCTAGTCTCGTTTATTTCCGGGACATTGAGATATGCAAGTTCATAAAGTGCATGTTCCTTTGCTGCTTTTACTCTTTCATCTTGTTTATGAAACTTTCTCTGCATCGGGTTTAAATGGGCGTTTGGATCTGTTGGCAAAGGAATTTTGCCCAATGTGTCCATTTCAGCTTTCTCCGGTAGAGGAATTATGCCTTCAGGAGCTCTGGCAATAGGAGGAAGTTTCTCTACTTCCGGCTTGAACTTGGGCTCGCTGGGCTTTCTCTCATGACTTGGCGTATGATTTGGTGTTGTTTTCATAGAAATACTTCATAGTATTATACCTTTTTGTGGGTTTATTTGCCACTTCTTTATTAATCTCTTTGTCGCTTGGCAGTTACATAAAAATTAATCTTTGACTCCCTGTCAATTAATTACTATAATCAGTGCCAGTTAAGTAGCCTATGTCAGCTCGTCTTCCCCACGTACGTTATCAATTACCGCCACTTACCAAGGAAATAGTTACAAGAGAGGTCAGTAGTGATACCTCGGTAAAAAGGGCGATACGAGCAAATATTGTTTTCCAGGCATCCGAGCGACATCCCGAAATGATATCTCTTTATTCACCCCAAGATGCTGGTTTGTTACTTCGTCATGCGATTTCTGCTGTCGAAGTATATCAGGAAACACTCGCAGTACGAGAGCTTGTAAATGATATTTACTCACCAGAGAAAACAAGCCAATTGAAAAAGTCATGGCAAAATTTACCTTCATTATCAGAAGAAGAACTTAAAGCTGCTTTTCAATTCTGGCATGAATTATCACTTGCTACCAGAAAGAATTTGCTATCGATTTGGTGGCGTTCGGAGATGGACGATCATAGAAATATCGTGGGCATTTCAGATAATTTCTTTACAAAAAAGCTACGTAATATTCATGAACAAAAAATGATGAGGGCAATGGCAGAGAGAGTTTTGGAAAGTGTTTCATTGCTTCTGGATGATGGCGAATTTGATGAAGAATTTGTACACTACATCATCTGTCTTGCATGGCGAGAAAGTATGATCCATCATGAATTACGAGATAAGCTCCCAGTTAACGAACAACGATAACCATATTCGGCGTTATTCTGTTTCTTCGCATAAATCCTGCCAAGATCTCTTTTTTCCATTCGTCCATCTTTTTGATATGAGAGAGATCCAAAGCAAAAGGTTTTTGTTCGCGTGCGACGATTTGCCAAGTACCTGATGGTGGGATGATGTCCTTGATAATAAAGAGCGGTACTTTCTTCATTTTGTGAGCATTGCTGATTTCAGATATAAGCGCTGGATAATTTTCCCAATAATTATAAGGAATCTCTGTCAATTTTAGTTTGTTGGCATTTTTTTTAGGTTGTAAGTCTTTCACTTGTATCATGGAGGGAAAAGCATGTTCAGCGGCTTCTGCTACTTCGCCCTGATTGCGACCTAATTCCGGAGGAACATAATGGAGTCCCAAACTTTTGTAGACATCTTCTTCGGTTTTGCTGGCAATGTTCTTTGTTCCTTCGAAAACGCCGTATTCATTGAGTTTTAGGTCCAAGCTTTTTGCGATATTGCGAAGACGAATATTGTGCTCTTTGGAACCGGTAAAATACTGCAAAGCGGCGCCATAACTGTTCGGTTCAACTACTCGAAGATCAACTCCCAATTTCCCATCGATAATAATCGAAGCTTTTGTCGGGCCCTGGGCAACAACCTTCGTAGTACCAGGGTAAGTGATAAAATGCTCAATTATGAGTTCGGGGCTGTCGGAAGTAGCTAACAAGTCCACATCACCGATGGTGTCTTCGAAGCGGCGAACCGATCCTGCGTATATAATGTGTTTACAATCTGGATATTTGCGTAGGTGGGTAACGAGCTTGTAGACCGTTGGGAAAACCGTAATCAGCGGCAGGCGATTACTTTCTTTTTTGAGACGTACTATAGCTTCACGAATCTTAGTGACGCTTTTTTCACCGAAGCGTTCGTATTCCTCCAATTTTCCGCTGTTTAAGACTTTTTCTAAATCATTTAAATTCCGAACCTTAAATTTTTCAAAAAGTACTTTGGCAGTTTTCGGTCCTATATGCGGTATAGAGAAAACTTGTAAAAAACTTTCTGGATATTCTTTGAGATATTCCTCATATGCTTTTACATGACCTGTATTGAGAAATTCAACGATTTTTTCGCTGATAGCTGCGCCTATTCCCGAGACTCCAGTTATTTTTTCGTCTTTGACCAGGTCGGCAATGTCTTCTGTCATGCCTTGCAGTGTTCTGGAGGCATTTTGATATGCGATGATACGGAAATGATTTTTCCCCTCACCCTCCATAGCTAAAATACGGCCGATATTGAGAAATATCTTGGTGAGTGAATCATTATTTGTAGGCATGCTGCTTAATTAAAGAACGATTCGATCTTGTCCTTGATACCGCTGATATCGGTAGATTGTTGGATTTCATTCACGGTACTTTGGAGAGCCTCTACCTGATGACCGATGAATTGATAGACATACCAGACAAGTACAGCTATGACGATAAACGGTAAGGCATGGATAAAAAGACCAAACCAAAAACGCCTCGTTTCTTGGTGTTGCTTATGAATGTCTTGTTCCAATATTTTCCCAAGTAATTCGTTGGTCGTTTTCTGCTCAGTAAGGAGCTCGTGCATATCGGAAGAAGCCATACAAACTTTTATGTGTTTGTACTATAGCAAATGCCTCTTAAATAATAAAAGAGGTGTAGATGGTAACTCTAGATATCCCCCATATGGCTAGAGCCAGGAACTACACCTCACTTACTATTATACAACATTTATGTACTTTGTCTATATTCAAGAGAGAGACATCCACTGGTAATAACCCTTGTTAAAAGATATTGCTCAACTTATATTGCAACAGCAATAGCCGAAGTGGCGGAATGGCAGACGCGCACGCTTCAGGAGCGTGTTCCCGCAAGGGGGTGGAGGTTCAAGTCCTCTCTTCGGCACCAAAAACCACTCGCAAAGCTCGGGTTTTTGGCGCGCCATGTATGTTTAAGTTACCTAGCAGTACCAAAGATAGTGGTTTTTGTAGTGAACTTGAACGTAGTGAATAGTTCACTGCTTAATACATTCGCTGCTCTCAGGTTTATGGCGCAGCACATTTTCAATTGCGAATGGTTATGTCCTGAACCCGACGAAGGAGTAGTTCATGGGCAATAGATCTTCGATTTTTGCAGGCCAGTTATTTTATGCAGCCCCCAATGTTGTTTGTCTCCCGGCGGCGGTGTCACCGACACCAAAATACAATTCTCCGCCCCGAAGCACTTCTTTTGCTTTTACTAAAAGTTCCTTTCTGTCCTTAAGTAAATCGTAAGTAAAGGGTACCTCAGGTTTTAAAACTCTCGGTAAATTATTTTGTGAGCGCGGACGAGCAATATCGAAGATATAATTCTCGCCTTGATTGCTAGGATCCTCAATCACCAAAAATGAATGAGCCTCAGGGAATTCATCTGTATCCTTAGCATCATTCATCGTGATGCCACCCATGTATGCTGATTTCATACCTAATCTCTGGAAGAGATATTGTCCCATTGCTGATCTTTCTGTACACATGGTTTTGCCCTTTGTTTCTGAGAGTAGTTGCGATTGACTTTTGGTATACATAGATTCTCGCCACATAAATCCTAGATCTGCCGGGTTATGATCAAGAGCGTCAGCTTTCACTTCCAACAACTGCTGCATTTTTGCTTGTACATAATGGCAAACAAAAAATAAATAGGGATCGATCTTGGTACCGACTTTGTTCAACCAATCAATGACGTCGGCTTTCTGAGCCTCAAATCTTTCTTTGATGGCCGCTTCTGTGAATTTTTCCAAGGCTGATTCAAACGATTGAAAATCTAATTTCAGTTTTATTGTTAGTTCATCGGTAAATAGTGATCCACCTACAGGCAGTTCATGATTATTAGCTAAATGTTCAGCCCAAACCCCACGTCGTAAGGGTTTATTCTCCAATTGCTCGGCGATATTCAGACTTTCAGGAACTTTATCGTTCATTGGGCTTGATAGAGGATGTTTCCTTTCTTTTTGGCTATGATCTCTACCTGTCTCTAAGTCCATATTTTTTTATTAATCATATAATTGTATCATATTGTTCAGTAAATAATGAAAATTATGAAATTAATCTTTTGTATTTTAGTTTAAAAGGAATACTATGAGGATCGCTTTATCAATTTCATATGTCCCAAAACGCACCCATTCTTTTTCAGAATCAGCCAATCCGCAAAGTTTGGCATAAAAATGAGTGGTGGTTTTCAGTGGTAGATGTTGTAAAAGCGCTAACCGATAGTGCTGATGCCAAAGATTATTGGTATAGAGTAAAGACTCGTATGTCTGAAGAAGAGAAAAGTCAGGTATCGACATTTTGTCGACAACTGAAATTGAAAGCTAGCGATGGAAAATATTATTCTACAGATTGCGCCAACACAAAAAGTATCCTACGTATTGTTCAATCAATACCGTCGCCAAAAGCAGAACCATTTAAAAGATGGTTGGCACAGGTAGGCAAAGATCGGCTCGGATTCACAAGGATTTCCATTATTACGAAAGGATGCGAATGAAGGAGGAAAAGTTGCAGGTAGAACCAGAAAAGATATTGAATATAGAACCGGACAGAAAGTCGTATCTGAAAATAATTATAAACTGCTGAGGGCTAAAAAGAATATGCAAGAACTGGAAGGAGTGTAGTGTATGAAAATATTGTGGTTATAACGCAATAAAACTACTTGCACCTAGCCAGGCGAGATTGAATATGGCTGTCTGAGAACGAGCGTATACGGGACTTTCGAATATCATGCCGATCAATTCGTCTTTATTGAGGGATATAACCGCCACTTTATCGTCATAAATAGTGATCTCATGTTCGAACCAGAATTCACGGGGATTAACAAAAAGAATTTCCAAGAGTTCGATGGGAAAATCCTTGGGATAATAATTTTTGGTGAAATCGAATGCTTCTTCACTGGAAGGACAAATAATGCGCGTTTTTAATTTTTTGCGCATCTTCTTTTCCGCATAATTCATAATAAGTTCTTTATCCAACAACTCTGCAGCACCTTTGAGGTTAGAGTACCCCAGAAGCTCTTTCTTGGCAGTTAAAGTATCATCAAGAATGCTTTTGATTCCTTCAATTCCCTCGTAGTAACTGATTTTGGGCTTAAACGTTAAAGTGTTGGTGATGGAAAGGAGTTCGGGAAGTAATTTCTGAGCATAGTGAAATTTTTCTTCCAAGACATTCACGATTTTCTGTGGTGGTTCAGCAGAGTAGAAGCGGACCTTATCTTTGGTGATATAACTTACCAGTCCCTTTTTGGTGAGATTTTCCAGGGTGTGATAGCAATTTACGCGTGGAAGTTTAGCTTTTTTAGCAACCCCACTGACATAGCCGCCACCCAATTCTAAAAGTGTCATATACACCTGACCTTCGACGTCAGTCATCCCAAGTGACGAGAAATCTGGATAAAGCATAATTGTTGTAAAAAGTATTCTACAGATATTTTAATTGGTCTTCCTGTTAAAGTAAAGGCTAGGGTAAAACATAAGATTTGCTTTAGATTTATTGAATCTCTCTATAAGTGTTTACTGTTAAGAACATGTTAAATATAATGCAGATTAAAATATAACTTTTGTCAAAAACATGACTAGGACTTGTAAACAATGTTCCACACCATTTGAAATCACCTCTGAAGATCTGCAATTTTACGATCGATTTCAGGTACCAACTCCGGAGCAGTGTCCGAATTGTCGTTTGCTCCGCAGGATGCAAGAACGTAATGCTAAAAATCTCTATTATAGGAAATGTGATTTTACCGGGGAAGAAATCATCTCGCAGTATCACAGCGATCATCCCTTCCCCGTTTACCAGTCAAAAGTGTGGTGGGGGGATGAGTGGGATGCTAGTGTCTATGGTCAGGACTTTGATTTTAATCAAGCATTCTTTCCCCAATTTAAAGCGCTTAAATATCGAACACCACACATGGCCCTATTCATTATTCCGGGTATGGAGAATAGTGACTTTACCAATTGTACTGGATATCTCAAAAATTGTTATCTCATCGCTGAGAGTGATTATGATGAAGATTGTTATTATTCCAATCTACTCAAAAAATGTAAAAATGTTTCAGATTGTTCTGTGTGTTATGAATGTGAATTATGCTATCAGTGTATCGACTGTCAAAATTGTCATAATCTGAAATTTTCTCAAGATTGTAGTTCATGCCAAGATAGCTATTTTCTAAGAGCTTGCCAGAATTGTCGAGACTGTATTGGTTGTATCAATCAAAGGCACAAACAGTACATGATCTTCAATAAACAATACTCCAAAGAAGAATATGAACAGATGAAAAGTGCCATGCATCTCGATACTCATAGCGGTCTAGAAAAAGAACTTGAGGAAGCCGGGGCTCTGTTTGTTACTCAGCCTCATAAGAATCTCTCAATAGAAAAAACCGAGAACAGCACTGGGGACCATTTGTACAACGCCAAAGATGCTTACTATTGCTTTGATTGTAAGGATATCGAGGACTGTCGCTATTGTGTAAAACTTTCTCTCAATGTGAAATCTTGTATGGATTATAGTTCGTGGGGAGATAAGACCGAACTCGTTTATCAATCAGCTTCGTGTGGAGATAATGCATACAATATTAAGTTCTGTACTACCTGTACAACCAATATTCGCGATTTAGAATATTGTGATCAGTGCACCGCATCATCAGATCTTTTTGGTTGTGTAGGTCTGAAGCGTAAACAGTACTGTATCCTCAATAAACAGTACTCCAAAGAGGATTACTTTGCGCTGAAACAAAAGATTATCGAACATATGAAAAAGACTGGTGAATATGGAGAATATTTCCCAGCTGATATGTGTCCTTATGGTCATAATGAGACCATGTCTCAAGATTTCTTTCCGCTTAGCAAAGAAGAGGCATTAGGTCGTGGTTTTAAATGGAAAGATGAAGATAGAAGCAATCGCTATCAGGGGACAATACCTCAAATTCCCGAGCGCAGTAGTGACCTTCCCGAGGAAATTACCAAACATATTTTAGGCTGCAAGAGTTGTGGCAAAAATTATCGTTTGATCAGTCAAGAAGTAGGTTTCTACAAGATGTTGAATGTACCGGCACCAACGCAATGCTTTGATTGTCGTCATAAAGCTCGTATCCAAGCTAGGAATCCTTTTCAGATCTGGAAAAGAACATGTGCTAGATGCTCTCAGGATATGAATACCAGCTATGCGCCCGATCGCCCGGAAATCGTGTATTGCGAGAAATGCTATTTAGAAACCGTCTATTAAAAACCATTTATGACCAAAACTTGCAAGCGTTGTACCTCCGACTTCGACATTTCCTCTGAAGATCTCAAATTTTATGAAAAGGTTTCGCCGGTATTTCGAGAACAAAGATTCTTGATTGCGCCGCCAAACTTATGTCCTGACTGCCGCAGGCAAGATCGTCTGGCATTTCGTAATGAGAAAAAACTCTATCAGCGCAAATGCGACTCCTGCCAAAAAGAAATTATTTCCATGTATTCAGCTGATGTGCCATTTAAAGTTTTTTGTCCCACCTGCTGGTGGGGTGATGGCTGGGACAGCACTAAAATTGGCCAAAGTTTCGATTTTAGTCGGCCATTCTTTGAGCAATTTCATGAACTTTTGCAAAATGCGAGCTTGTCTTCACTGCTCGCTAAAAATAACGAAAACAGTGACTATGTGAATTTAGAAACTGACGACAAGAATTGTTATCTCAATGCCGGTGGGCATTTCAATGAGGATTGTTATTACAATACCTACTGCATGAAGGGAAAGAATAATGTCGACAATTATTGGCTTATAGATTCTGAACTGTGCTACATGTGTGTGAACTGCGAGAAATGTTATAGCAGCACCTACTTACAAGACTGCAGTAATGTCCGTGACAGTCATTATTGTCGTGATTGTAAGGACTGTGAGCATTGTTTTGGTTCTTATGGTTTACGTCACAAGAAATATTATTACTTCAATGAAGAGCTTTCGAAAGATGCATATGAAAAGAAAGTGAAAGCCCACTTGGACAGTTTTGAATCTCGAGAAGAAGCTAGGGAATTGGCATATAAACATTTTCTGAAATATCCACATCAAGCCAGTAGAATCGCTCAGTGTGAAGAGTGTACTGGAGATCTTCTGGTGCGTTGTAAGAATCTCAAAAGTGCTTTCAATTTTGACGATTCGGAGGATGGCAAATACTTACAGATTGGTCTACACCTGAAAGATGCCATGGACATTACTTCATTTGGTTGGGGCGAACTGATATACCAAGTTTCTTCTTCGATGAATTTGAAGAATTCTGGATTTCTAGCTTTGAGTGCTGATGGTCACAATGTTTGGTATGGCCAGTTTTGCTGGAATTCTAGCGATTGTTTTGGTTGTGTTGGTATGTACCGGAAGCAGTATTGCATCTTGAATAAGCAGTACACAAAGGAAGAATATGAAGCTTTGCTGCCCAAGGTCATCGCTCATATGCAAAAGACCGGCGAATGGGGACAATATTTCCCTTTGGCATTATCAACCTTTTGTTACAATGAATCGGTTGCCAATGACTATTTCCCTTTGACGAAAGAAGAAGCCTGGAAAATTGGAGCCATGTGGCGCGATCAAGACACGATTAACAAGTATCAAGGACCAAGAATTGCAGTCCCTAGCCACATCAAAGATGTAACGGATGACATTACCAAGCAAATTCTGACTTGTGTTACTTGTAACAGAAATTATCGCATTGTAAATCAAGAATTAGACTATTATCGCTGTATGGATTTACCTGTGCCTCATGATTGTCTGGACTGTCGCAATCGTTTCCGTTTGTCCCTCAAAAATCCTCAAAAAGTTTGGGAACGCAATTGTGCCAAATGCAGTACTGCGATTAGTACGAGCTATTCTCCCGATCGCCCCGAGACCGTGTATTGCGAAAAGTGCTACTTAGAAACCGTTTACTAAAATCTATGGATAAGACCTGCAAAAATTGTTCTCAGCATTTCGAGGTGAGTGATGAAGATATGAAGTTCTATGAGCGTGTATCACCAATTATCAAAGGTACGACGTATCTCATCCCACCACCCACACTCTGTCCCGATTGTCGACAACAAAGAAGATTGGCTTTTAGAAATGAAAGAAAACTCTATCATCGTAAATGCGATTTCAGTAATAAATCAATTATCTCTATATATTCACCCGATTCTCAATATATTGTATATGATCAAGATGTTTGGTGGAGTGATAAATGGGATGCCATGTCATACGGACAAAAATTTAATTTCAATCGACCATTTTACGAACAATTCAATGAATTGATGCTTAAAGTTCCACGCATGTCACGTAATGCCATAAATAACGAAAATTCTGACTTTACGAATTTTTCGGGGACTTGTAAAAATTGCTACCTAGTTTATACAGCAGACGATAATGAGAATTGTTATTATGGAGCATTTGTTATGCATGATAGAGACTGTGTAGACTGCCTTTTTACGTATAATTCTGAACTTTGCTATGAGGTTTCAGATGGTCAAAAATGCTATGACGTTATGTTCGGGGCAAATATCGAGAATTCTAACAATGCCCTATTTATTCGGGACTGTATTGGCTGCAATAATTGCATCATGTGTATTGGCCTTCGCAATAAGTCCTATTATTATAAAAACAAACCTGTTAGCGTTGAAGAATTTAAAAAAATAAAAATTGAAACTCTGAAAAAAATTATGGGAAATATACAAGAATTAAAAAAAGAATTTTATGAGTTCTCATTATCTTTTCCAAGAAGATATATGAATTCTATTAAATCCGAGAATTGTATTGGAGATTATATACTTAATTCACACAAACTTGACCACTGTTTTGACGCTAATGAATCAGAAGATTGCAAGTATGGATCTTGGTTGTATCAATGTAAAAATTCGTATGATTGTAGTTTCAATGGCCTCCCAGGAGAATGGGGATATGAACTAATTAGCGTAGCGCACAACGTATATCATTGCTTATTTTGCAATAATTGTTGGGGAAGTAATAGCGATATGATGCTTTCTGATCTTTGCCAATATTGTAAAAATTGTTTTGGATGTGTGGGTCTTAAGAATAGAGCATACTGTGTGTTTAATGCTCAATATACCAAAGAAGAGTATGAAAAGTTGGTTGGTAGGATTATTGAACATATGAAGCAAGGAGGCGAGTGGGGCGAGTTTTTCCCGACCAAGAATTCACCCTTTGGTTACAACGAAACTATTGCTCAAGAGTATTTTCCCTTGACCGAAGAAGAGGCATTAAAACAAGGACATAAATGGCTTACTCAAAGAGACATGAATGTATATTATGGGAAAAAGCTCGTCATTCCTCAAAATATTAATAAAGTCTCTGATGATATTTGCAAAGAAATTCTTACCTGCAATACCTGCGATAAAAATTTCCGAATTATTATTCAGGAATTGGATTTTTACCGACGTATGCAGTTACCTGTCCCTCCAAATTGTTTTGATTGTAGACATCGTGCACGATTGGCCGCTAGAAACCCTCGAAAATTGTGGAAACGACAGTGTATGAAGTGTAATGCAAATATTGAAACGACGTATGCTTCTGATCGTCCCGAGATTGTGTACTGTGAAAAATGCTATTTAGAAACTGTTTATTAAACTGTATGAACAAGATTTGTAAACAGTGCCAAACACAATTCGATGTGACTGAAGAAGATTTGCAGTTTTACGATAAAGTCTCGCCGGTTTTTGCTGGAAAGAAATATGAAGTTCCTCTCCCAACACTTTGTCCACCTTGCAGACAGCAAAGGCGACTCGCCTGGCGTAATGAAAGAAAATTGTACAATCGCAAATGCGATCTCACTGGAAAACAAATTATTTCAGTGTTTTCTCCAGATAAACCTTTCAAGGTTTATGATAAAGATGCCTGGTGGAGTGACAGTTGGGATGAACTTTCGTATGGCAGAGAAGTGGACTTTAATCGACCATTTTTGGATCAGTTGAAAGAGCTTATGCTCGATGTCCCTCGTATGGCGTTGTGGAATATTGATCCTGTGAACAGTGATTATAACCAATCTACAGGATGGCTCAAGAATTGTTATTTGTTAGCAGCAGCCAATAGAAATGAAGATTGTTATTATGGCAATTATGTAAACGATTGTAAAAATTGTGTAGACAATTTAATGATCAAGAATTGTGAACTGTGTTATGAGTGTATCGAATGCGAAGGCAGTTATGAGTGTTTCTTTTGTAAGAATTGTGTGAATTGTACTTCTTCACAGTTTCTCTTCAATTGTATCAGCTGTACCAACTGTTTCGGCTGTGTAAATCTCCAGAGAAAAGAATATTGTTTTTTCAATGAACAGCTCAGCAAGGAAGAGTATCAAATAAAAATAAAAGAGATCAATACCAAAAGTTATCTACATCTTGAAAAGCTTGCTGCGTTGATGAAAGAAACAGTGCTTAAATATCCTGTGAAATATATGATCGGAACTCACAATGAAGATGTGACTGGTAACGGGATATATCAGTCTCATCATGCCTATGCATGTTTTGATGTTAGTAAGTTAGAAAATTGTAGTCATTGCTCTTGGTTTCATGAAGCTAAGGACTGTATGGATACTTTTGCTTGGGGTATGTCAGCAGAGTTGTGTTATGACAGTATGGAAATCGGCGGAGGAGCGTATAGAACACTCTTCTGTGCTACATCACAGGGTACCAAGAATGCTTTCTATTCCTATCAATGCATGTTTTCAGAAAATATTTTTGGTTGTGTGGGACTGAAAAGGAAAAAACACTGTATTCTCAATAAACAGTATACCCAAGCGGAGTATGAGCAATTGTTGCCAAAGATTATTGAACATATGAAGAAGGGTAATGAGTGGGGAGAATTTTTCCCTTATTCTCTCAGTCCTTTTTGTTATAACGAGACAGTTGCCAGTGAATTTTTCCCATTATCCCCTGACCAGGCGGTCAGTTTGGGATCTGCATGGAGAGAAGAAGATGATCAAAACAAGTATCAGGGACCAAGATCGGATCTCCACGATACTATCGACGATGTTTCTGATGATGTATTGAAAAGTATATTAACGTGCGCCAAATGCCAGAAGAATTACAAAGTAATCAGTCAAGAATTACAGTTTCACCGAGACCATAGTGTAGCTTTGTCACAATTTTGTCCTGCTTGTCGGCATCAGAAAAGAATTGAACAAAGAAATCCTCGTAAACTCTGGGATCGTCATTGTGCCAAATGTACTACTGCGATCAGTACCAGTTATTCTCCCGATCGCCCCGAGACCGTGTATTGCGAAAAGTGCTACTTAGAAACCGTTTACTAAAATCTATGGATAAGACCTGCAAAAATTGTTCTCAGCATTTCGAGGTGAGTGATGAAGATATGAAGTTCTACGAGCGTGTATCACCATTTATCAAAGGTACAACGTATCTCATCCCACCACCGACATTCTGTCCTTTATGTCGTCAGCAACGGCGTATGTCATGGAGAAATGAAAGAAAATTGTATAATCGGAAATGCGATTTCTCCGGTAGACCAATCGTCTCTATTTACTCTGCAGATAAACCATACAAAGTCTATGAAAGTAAAGTCTGGTGGAGTGATGACTTTGATGGGAAAAAATATGCCCGAGATTTTGATTTCTTGCGTCCTTTCTTTGAACAATTGCGCGAATTGCAGTTGGTAGTTCCTCGACTCGCTTTGTTTGGGAAAAAAGGTGAAAATAGTGAGTATACGAATCACGCTGATCAATTAAAAAACTGCTATCTCGTGATGAATGGTGGAAATTCAGAGAACTGCTTTTATGCCAATTGGGTCGTAAATTGCCGAGATTGTATGGACTCATCGTATGTAGATGGTTGTGAACTCTGTTATGAATGCACCTACTGTAATACATGCTATAACTGCCAATTTGCGTATCACTGCGATGATTGCCGTGATAGTCGCTTTGTGTATGACTGCAAAGGGGTGAGTAAGAGTGTTTTGTGTGTTGGGCTTCGCAACAAATCATATTGTATTTTGAATGAACAATATTCCAAGGAAGAGTTTGAAAAGAAGATCAAAGAATTCTCTACCGCTTCCTACACTGAATTACAAATATTACAAAAGAGTTTCCAAGAGCTTCTGCTCAAACATCCTCATAGAGCTTTGTTTCTCAATAATAGCGAGAATTGTTCCGGACAGAATATTTTTAACAGCAAGAATTGTCAGCAATGTTTTTTCCTTTATGATTCACAGGATTGCAAATATTGTTACAACTCGGCAGTTAACATCACCGATAGCTATGACATATATGAAACAGGTATAAATTGTGAGTTACAAATCGAAACTCACGCCTGCAATCGTTCGAAATATATCGGATTCTCTAATGCTAGCTACGATAACAATAATATTTGGTATTCAGACAACTGTCATAATTCGTCATACCTTTTTGGTTGTATTGGGCTAAAAAAAGACCAGTACTGTATTCTGAATAAACAATATTCGAGAGAGGAATATGAACGGTTGGTACCAAAGATTATTGAGCACATGAAGAAGAGTAATGAGTATGGCGAGTTCTTTCCTACGAGCATGTCACCGTTCGCATACAATGAAACCGTCGCTCATGATGCTATTTCCATGACTAAGGAACAGGTTGAGGCTAAGAATTGGCATTGGTATGAAGATGCTCTGGGTGGTGATTATCAAGGCGAAAAAGCACGTATACCTGATACCATTGAAGATGTAGAAGATGATATTCTCGAGAAAATATTAACGTGTGAAACTTGTCAGAAACATTATCGAATTATCCGCCAAGAACTCAACTTCTATCGTCAGCAAAAAATTACTCTTCCCCGTCAATGTGTGGACTGTCGTCATCGCGTTCGTACGAAAAATCATTATCAGTTCACTTTGTTTCCTCGGAATTGTGCTAAATGCAATTTTGGCATACAAACGACGTATGCTTCTGATCAACCCGAGACAGTGTATTGCGAAAAGTGTTATTTAGAAACGGTTTACTGAGATGAACAAGATTTGCAGACAATGCCAAAAACAATTTGAAGTTACTCAAGAAGATCTTAAGTTTTATGAGCAAATCTCGCCAGTTTTTAATGGTGAGAAAGCATTAATTCCCTCTCCGACATTCTGTCCCAACTGTCGTATGCAAAGAAGGTTGTCATTTAGAAATGAGAGAAAGCTCTACCATCGGAAATGTGATGCATCTGGTAAAGAGATCCTGTCTATTTATTCAGCAGGTAGGCCATTCAAAGTCTATGAACAAAAAGAGTGGTGGTCAGACAAATGGGATGCCTTTGATTATGGAAGAGATTTTGACTTTACAAGGTCTTTCTTTGATCAGTTTCGAGAGCTGCAAACCGCTGTTCCTCGTATGAATGTGGTGACGGAGCACAATGAAAACAGTGATTATACCAATTACAATTCACATTTAAAAAATTGCTATCTACTCTTTTCCGGAGATTCAAGTCAGGATTGTTACTATGGTCATTGGATTATTTTTAGTAAGAATTGTGTGGATTGCCTGAATATCGAAAATTGCGAATTAGCTTTCCAATGTTTCTATTCTACAAACCTCTACAATAGTAATTACGTTTTGTTTTCAGAAAACTGTCACGATGCTTCATTTCTTTATGATTGTAAGGGCTGTTCCAACTGTTTTATGTGTTTTGGTTTGAGAAATAAACAATATTGTATCGATAATGTTCAATATTCTCCTGATGAGTACAAAAAGAAACTTGCCGGTTTTGATCTCGGTTCTGATAAACAGCTAAGAGTCTTGAAAGAACAGTTTTTTGCTAAAATAGAGAAATTTCCTCACTTGTATCTCTATCGTCGAGGGAGAATCCAGGACTCGACCGGCAATCTCCTTACTGACACCGACAATTGTGTTGAATGTTTCGAAGTCATTCGAGGCAAAGATTGTAAGCATGTTGAAGGAGCTTATGATACCCAAAATGTCTATGATTCGTCTTGGGTTGTCGGGCAATTCGGATATGAAAATTGTGAGTGTGTCCCCATGCCATACTCTTCAGCATTCAATGTAAATTCCTACTCTGGCAGCAATCTTTTTTATACAGATACATGTATGAATAATTGTCAGGATTGTTTTGGTTGTATCGGGCTAAAACACAAACAATACTGCATACTAAATAAACAATATTCTAAAGAAGAATATCTGAGCTTGGTACCCAAGGTTATTGCACATATGAAAAAGATGGGGGAGTGGGGTGAATTTTTCCCAATATCACTTTCACCCTTTGCCTATAATGAGAGTGAAGCAGCAGAGTATTTCCCACTTACGGTGGAAGAGGTGAAAAACAAAAGTTTACTGTGGAAACAGGAAGATAGTAGTAATCAGTACCATGGACCGGAAATTTCTTTGCCAGATAGTATTCATGATTGTCCAGAAATGGTTGATAAACAAATTCTCACCTGTGAATCATGTGATCGCCATTACCGTTTGATACCGTTAGAAATAGAGTTCTACAAGAAACAAGGAGTACCTTTACCCAGACAATGTTTCAACTGTAGGCACCATGAGCGTATGCAATGGAAAAATCCACGTAAACTCTGGGATAGAAATTGTATGAAATGTAATGTGGCGATTAAGACGAGTTATTCACCAGAAAGACCGGAAATAGTATATTGCGAGAAGTGCTACTTGCAGGTAGTCTACTAAGCGAAAAATAGCTTATTTATGTCACAAAAAAGAACGTGTGTAGTCACGGGCAAAGAATTTACGATATCCGATAAGGAAGAAAAATATTGCACAACCAATAATATTCCGCTGCCAGATATGTGTCCTGAAGAAAGAATGTGCCAAATGGAGGGCATGTCGAATTCTGTATATCTCTATAACGGCACCTGCGCCTTCACGCATAAGCCAATACTGACACCGACACCTCCTGATAAGGGATTTACTGTCTATGATATTGATGCTTGGAATTCCGATAAGTGGGATCCGCTTTCTTATGGCCAAGATATTGATTGGAATCGGCCATTTTTTGAACAATTGGCTGAATTACAAAAAAAAGTACCTGTGCCCAGCCTTTTTGTGGCGAGATCAACGGTGGTTAATAGTGATTATTGTAATGGCGTAGGGTATCTCAAAAACTGTTATTTGCTTTTTGTATCTGCCAACGACGAGGATTGTCTTTTTTCATTCGGACTATTTGGCTGTAAAAATGTCGTTGATACATTATGGGGCACAGATTGTGAGCTTTGTTATGGATCATTTCATATCACCAATTGTTATAATTGTCGCTTTGTAGAAAATTGTAGCAATTGTTCGGATTCTAGTTTTCTCTATAACTGTCAGGGACTCAAAAATTGCTTTGGCTGCGTAAATCTCAATAATAAGGAATATTGTTTTTACAATGAGCCATATACAAAAGAGGAATATCAAAAGAAAATAGCGGAAGTGGATTTGGGCAGCAATGAACGAGTGAAAAAGGAAGCTGATAAGTTTCATCAGTTTAAGTTAAAATTTCCCCATAAACATCTCATTGGCAAACAAAATGAAAATTCGACCGGTAATTATTTAGACAATACCAAGGACTGTCATAATTGTTTCTTCTCTCAAAATATTCAGGACTTGGAAAATTCTATACAGATCAGAGATGCTAAGGATAGTATGGATTTTCTCGGTTTTGGCATGCATGCTGAATTAATTTATCGCTCTCACGGTTGTGGTGACAATGCTTACAATCTTAAATTTTGTTTAAGTTGTTTCGGTAATGTGCGTGATTTGGAATACTGTATCTACGCGAATTCAGGAACGAAAGATTGTTTTGGCTGTATTAGTTTAAAACGTCAGGAATATTGCATACTCAATAAAAAGTATTCCAAAGAAGAATATTTTGCTTTAGTTGAACGTCTCAAAGAGCATATGCGCAGGTCCCCACTGCGGTCGCCTGATGCGACCTTCGAGGGGCAGGCTGGTGAATATGGTAGTTTCTTTCCTCCACATTTGAGTTATTTCTATTACAATCAATCCGAAGGCATGAATTATTTTCCGATAACAAAGGAAGAGGCGACTAAGCGTGGATTTGCTTGGTTTACAGAAAAGGTAGAGGATTTTGTGCCTACGTACACTCTTCCTGATCATATTCGCGATGTAAAAGATGATGTACTGCATGCAGTACTCCGCAGTGAGAAAAGTGGTAAGAAATATCGGATGATTAAACAAGAATTGGAATTCTATCGTCGAATGAATGTGCCACCACCGCACACTTCCCCCATGGAAAGAATACAAGAAAATTTGAAGCATACGGCAATTCTGCCTCTGAAGACAATGAAGTGCAGCAGACATGGTGAAACTATCGAAACGGTCTACGATTCTACCAAGCAACAAGTATACTGTGAGAAGTGTTATCAGGAGACTATCTTGTAGTTATTACAAGCCATTTTCTAGGTATTGTCAAGTATATAAATTGTGGTATAATTACCTGAAAAGACACTGCCAAAATGACCCAGACTAAGACATTACTTATCCGCATACCACAGGGATTTATTGAAAAGGGATTTCCCTTATTTAAAACAGAAAAACTTTTTGAGGAACTTTTGGTGACATCGTATAAGACCTTGAAACATCAAAAGATTTCTTTGGAATTTATTTCTTATCATCAAAATATCTATTTCTACCTTCATATTCCGACAGGAAGCTTGGAATTGGTGGAAGGACAATTGTATTCGGTTTTCCCCGAATGTGAGATTCTTCATGTACACGATTATGCTGATGAGCGTCTCTTGCAAAGTTTAAAGATTGTCGGTACTGAATTGAAATTAGCTCGTTCAGATATTTATCCACTTAAGAACTATTTAGCATTTGAAGGAGATTCTTTGGCGTCAGTTTTTTCCGTGCTTACTCGCGGCGATAAACAAGATCAAGGTTGGGTGCAAATAGTGATCAGTCCCTTGCCGGATAGTTGGACATTTAATTTCATCCGCTCTTGGAAAATACGTCTTCGAGGAATTAAAAGTTTTTTCCGTTTTAAGAATGTTTTTAAAGCACACAATGTGCGTAAGGTGGAATCAGAAGCTATCACGAGCAAAACTCAAAAAGAACATTTTGCCATCAATATACGACTGGCATATCTCAGCCTTGATGAAGAGAAAGCCTGGCAAAAACTGAAAGCTTTGGCCGGTGCTTTTTCCCAATTTAATACGATTGATTTTAACAGTTTTAAATCCACACATTCAGGTAGTGGTCGAGCATTCTTAGAGCGTTACAAAACACGTACTCGCAGCAATACTTTTCAGGCGAATACCCAGGAAATAGCCACCCTTTATCATTTCCCTAATTCAGATTTCGTGTCTAATATGTTCCATGTGATTGCACGTAAGGCACAACCACCGTTGGATTTACCGGTGCAGGGGACTGTCGACGCTAAATCTACCTGTTTTTTTGGCACTACAAATTATCACAATCAAAACAATGTGTTTGGTATCAAACGTGCCGATCGTCGTCGTCATGCATATGTGATCGGTAAAAGTGGAACGGGAAAGAGTAAACTTCTGGAACTTCTCGTGCATGAAGATATTCGCGATGGTTATGGAGTAGCGGTTTTGGATCCTCATGGTGACTTGATCGACAATATCATGCGTCATATTCCGGAGAATCGTATGAAAGATGTTATTTACTTTGATCCTGCTGATACTGAATTTGCTATCGCTTTCAATCCACTTGAGCAAGTACCACCACAAATGCGTATGCGTGTGACTATCGGTTTCATTGAGATCTTCAAAAAGATGTTTGGTAGCAACTGGACCCCACGCTTGGAGCATGTACTGCGCTACACCACTCTCGCTTTGCTTGATTCTCCGAATACGACTGTGCTCAGTATTCTGAAGATGTTAACTGATAAAAACTATCGTCAGCGCATAGTTGCTCGTATTGAAGATTCTGTCGTTAAAAATTTCTGGGTCAATGAATTTGCCAGCTGGAGTGAAAAATTCGACAATGACGCAATTATGCCGATCTTGAATAAAGTGGGGCAATTTTTGTCTACAGCACTTATTCGAAATATGATCGGACAATCTGAAAACAAACTCAATCTTCGTAAAATCATGGATGATCAGAAAATTCTTCTGGTGAAATTATCTCGAGGTCTTCTCGGCGATGAAAATAGTAATCTCTTGGGAGCCATGCTTATTACCAAGATTCAACAAGCAGCTATGAGCCGTGCTGATATCAAAGAAGAGGAGCGTAAGGACTTTTATCTTTATGTCGATGAGTTTCAAAACTTTGCTACCGACACCTTTGAGCAGATTCTCTCTGAAGCGAGGAAATATCGTTTATCTGTTACGCTAGCGCATCAATTCATGTCCCAGATCTCACCGGCACTTCGCTCTACAGTCCTGGGGAATGTAGGTACCGTTGTTAATTTCCGTATTGGCGCTGATGATGCCGGTATTTTGGAAAGAGAATATATTCCAATCTTTAAAGTAAGAGACCTGATCAATCTGGGCGTACAGGAATTTTATATGAAAATGTCCATCGACGGCGAAACGAAAAACGCCTTCTCTGGGCGAACTCTTACTATGGGGTATCCCGAGAAAGATTTCACTAAGGAAATCATCGAGCATTCTCGGAAAATGTATGCCAAGCCCAAGGCAGAAGTAGAAAAAGATTTAGCCGCTTGGGAGAAAGTCGGCAGTGAGCCGGTGGCTAAACCCATGGAAGAAGAGTTTGCGAAGCCGCTGGTGTAAATCGTAAATCGTGAGTTGTGAATCGTGAATGGAAATGTCATCCCGAAGCGAACCCCGAATACATACGTTTATTGGAACAATATAGCTAATAGAGGGGGAGTTCGAGGGATCTCTTTGAGATGTTGTTTCTTGACTACCGGACAGGCTTACCACGAGATCCCTCGGACCCAGCCCTGATTACAGAGCTGGGCTTCGGGATGACTGTTAGGGTTGACTACCAAGATTGATTGTATAGACTTATGGCACAATCTCTCATGAAAGTATGCCTGTTTGTAAAGTCTCTGGTGAAGAATTCGAATATTCTGCCCTGGAACAAAGAATTCGTGATAAGCTCACAGTGCCGATGCCAACGATTTCACCGAAGAGTGCTTTTCAGCATTTAGGTGCTTTTTGGCAACACTTTGCTCTTCATAAGCGGAAATCCGATTTCTCCCAAGAAGAAATTATTTCAGTATTTGATGAACATTGCCCATATCCGGTATGGCACCGAGATGAATGGGTAAAAAATGCCAATCCTTCATTTGCTGGCTATAATTTCGATAAACCCTTTTTTGATCAATTGTGGGAGCTGTTTCAGAAGTGTCCGATGCCTCATATGATTGGCGGAGGCAATGAAAACTGTGAATACACTGATGATTGGTGGCATTCCAAGAATTGTTATCTTTGTCATTCTGGGGTTGATAATGAAGACTTATATTACTGTTATCGGGTGGGGAGATGTCGTAGTTCTCTTTTTGCTGTTTTTTGCTTTGACTGTGAGTTGTGTACTGACTTGGTGAGTTGTGACAATTGTTACAATGTGACGTACGCCATTAATTCCGCCTATTGTCGGGACTCATACTTCTTATTTGATTGTCGCAATTGCAGCGATTGTCTTTTTTGTTTTAATTTGCGCAACAAACAATATTGTATTGGGAATAAGCAATTAACCAGAGAGGAATTTGAAACGGAAAAAGCCAAATATAATTTCTCTTCATTTAAACACTATGAGAAAGCAAAAGAAGAATTTGCTCAGACGATAACAACCCAAGCTTGGTGGCGAACTTTACAAGTAAATAAGTGTGAGAACGTTACTGGTAACTATCTCCAGAATGACAAGAACATGGATAATTGTTTCTTTTTGGAAGAGAGTGAAGACTGTGCCAATTATTTTCGTGGATACAAATTGAAAGATGTGAGTAGTAGTGTTGGCTGCTTCAATATCGAATTAGCAGTCGGTTCAGTTCTGACTCAAGATGGTTCTTACGATGCACGATTTTGTTTCAATGTTATTAATTCAAGATTCATGGAATATTCTATGAATTGTCTGAATTGTGAGCATTGTTTTGCCTGTAGTGGTTTGGTCGGTAAGAAATATCACATCTTGAATAAAGAATATTCTCCTGAAGAATATGGGACTATAAAAGAGAAAATCGTACAACAACTCCGTGACCAGGATATCTATGGTGATTTCTTTCCAGGACATTTTGCTCCCTGTAGCTATGAAGAAAGTTTAGCACAGGTTTATTGGCCGCTTTCTCATGAAGAACAGAAGCAAAAAGGTCTTCGGGTCAAAGCTGATACCAATTATCCTGTTCATGAATACCTTACACGGGATGATATCCCTGACGATTCTTTGAGTGCCAATGACAATATCTGCAAGAAAGCCTTTTGGGATGAAACAGCTAAAAAACCTTTCACAATTTTGAAATCTGATTTAGAATTTTGCCAAAGACAGAAAATCCCTTTACCTCATGGTTATTACGTACCGCGCATCAAGGAAAATTTTGCATGGCTCTTTTTCGATGGTGCCTTGCGAGAAACAACTTGTGCCAAGACAGGTAAAAGGGTTTTGACCACCCTGCCGGCGAAGCTAGATGGACGCATTCTGAGTGAGGAGGCGTATTTGGAAACAATCGTTGGTTAAATCTGGAACAGTATCTTTGACCTTCGGTCATTCCGCGTATTGAAACTATAGACTGGCACAGGTATGCCCATTTGTTTATAGAATGCCAATTCTTTTTTCTGTAATTTATACGCGCGATGAGTTTCTGCATCTTGCAGTACTTGATCGCAGATTGATTCGTCGACTTGATCGATAGTGTCTGGAATAGAAATAGCTGTTTCGGTGGTGGTGAAGGCTTTTTTGCCCAACCAATAAACGCCTAATCTTTTTGCTTCTTCGTCTGAAGAAATGGGAAAATGCTGTTGAGCAATAGTATCTACATAGGGAAAATCTGCCATACTGAGAGGGAAGAACTGGCCCCATTCCCCAGTGGACTCCATATGCTTCTTAATTCTTGGTAATAATTCGTGGTATTCTTCCTTTGTATATTGTTTGTTCAAAATACAATAATTTTGTTTACGACTGAAGCCCACACAGCCAAATAAATATTCCCCGCCACCGTAAATGTTATTGCAATAGATCGCATGAAGATTGTTCTGATTCATGCAACCAAATTGACTATCATATGTGCTTACCATCGAAGATGATCGATAGACCAATTCACACTTGGCTACACCAGCTACATCAAAAGTGTCTCTTGATGCACGTACATGATATCCATTCAAAATATTGTTAGATTCTTTAATAAAAATGGAATTCTTACAATGCGCAGAGTGATCGATATACGTGCCGGTGCAGTCTTCGCTGTTTGTAATAGTGGAGTAGTTTAACCCTTTTTCTTTCACTAATTCCCAAAACTTTTTCTGGAGTTCTTCAATGCTTTTTCGAGAGCCAAGATTCATTTCTTTTATTTTCTGCTCATATTCTTCTTTGGAATACTCAACATTCCAAATGCAATATTTTTTGTGCTCTAGTCCAACACAACCAAAACAATCGGTACAGTTGCGACACATATAAAGCATGGCTGAATCCCGGGAATTGAAGGAATGGTAGCCCCAGCGCACATTGTAACAACTGCCGCAGTCAACACATTCATAACAAAGCTCACACTCAGTAATCTCCGTGCAATCTACACAGTTCCTGCATTTGAATACTCTAAAACCATAATAACAGTCCTCACTATCCCAGGATACAAAAGTAAGGAAACAACTTTTAACATTGGCACCGAGATGAACATATGGGCTATTTTCCATATTTATACCCTGTCGGCTCGGTCTGGGAACTGTTTTCAAAAGATCATGAAATTGTTCAAAGAAGGTCCTAGAGAAGTCGTAGTCACGGCCATAAGCCAAACCATCGTATTCTTCAGAGTACCAAGCTTCATTACTATACACCGGAAAAGGTGCATCAGGACGATAACTACTGATTATGGTTTTTTTTGTCTTGTCACATATGCGCTCGAACATATTTCCTTCATTTCTATTGGCATACTGTTCCCTTGTTCGCCAAGCTGGAGAAACATCCGGCAAAGGAATGCCTCGTTCCTCCAAATAGCTTTTTTCAAAATCGCTAATCGTGAATTTCTCACCGGTGCGAACGCAAATTTTTTCCATAATAATTTTCATTTATGCGAGCATATCGTAAGATATGTTTTTGTCAAAGCTAGTCGTGGAGGTCACAATTTGTGACCTCCATTCTAGGACACTCTTGAGTCATCCCGAAGCGAATCCCGAAAATTTACGTTTATTGGAACAATATAGCTAATAGAGGGAGAGTTCGAGGGATCTCTTTGAAATAAAGCCTAATCATTATCCAATCGCAACCATTCTTCCCATTCTTCCCATTCAGTTAAGTCAAACCATAGTGGATTGGTCTTTTCTATTAAATAAATTTTCTTCGTTCTGCTCATCCCTTTTATTTGTTTTTCTCGACTAATAGCTTTATCAGGAGAATCATGACATTCATAATAAACCAAGCGATTGCATTTATACTTTTGAGTAAATCCTGGAGTTATCCCTTCTTTATGTTGATAGATTCTATTTAATAAATTGTTAGTGACTCCCACATAGATAACTCTAGTTTTACTTGCAGTGATATAGACATACATAGAGAAAAAGTAATTTTTAAATTACATTAAACCACCAAAAATGAAATAAATCTTCTGGCTACCGGACAGGCTTATCACGAGATCCCTCGAACTCCGCTGCGCTTCGCTTCGGGATGACGAAGTTTCGTCATCCCACGCAGTTTGGTGAATGTGCGCATGATTTGTATGTTGACTGCAATCGCTCTGTCGCTACTTAGTATCCCGGATAACATAGCTACGCCTTGCTCTGTAAATACAAAGGGATATTTTCGTAACCCACCCCAACTTGATATCACAAATTGTGATATCAAATTCTTAGCTTCCGTCTGCGTTAATTGGAACATAAAGTCGCTAGGAAAGCGTTTTAAATTACGTCTTACGGCTTGATTTAATACATGGGTCTTTACTCCATATAGGGTTGCTAAATCTCGATCTAACATGACTTTCTTGCCGCGAAGCAAGAGAATTTTGTTTTCAATAAGCTCTAGAGGAACAAATACTAATTCATTGTCAGACATACATAAAAAGATTAAGTCTTGTATTATAACAAGACAAAAATGAAAAAAATCTTTTGACTTTGTTTAAGGGGTTTTATTAAATTGAAATAGTATCTTTGACCTTTTGAGATTGCGCGTTTCAAAACTATATACCGGTACAGGTATATTCATCTTCTTATAAAACTCCAGTTCTTTCTTTTGTAGCTTGTAGGCGCGATGTGTTTCTTGATCCTGTAATATTTGATCACAAATTGATTCATCGACCTGATCGATAGTATCGGGAATTTCAACTTTTTTATCAGTTGTTGTGAATGCCTTTTGTTTCAATACATAAACATCCCACTTTTCCGCTTCTTCATCCGTCATGGGGAAATCCACTTGAGCGGGAGAGTCAATGTAAGGGAATTCGGCATATTTAAGAGGGAAAAATTTTCCTAATTCTCCAGTAGATTCCATGTGTTTTAAGATCCTTGGTAACAATTCTTCGTATTCTTTTTGAGTGTATTGTTTGTTCAAAATACAATAGGAATTTTTTTTGCTAAAACCGATACAACCGAATAAATGATTACCTCCGCCGAGTATCCCATTGCAATACATAGAATCAATCAACATCGTGGCATTAAAGCAAAATTGAGTATTATAAGAGTTTCTGGCTACGCCAGCAGAATAATAGAGTAGTTCTCCATTGATCGCTCCTCTCGAACTATAACAATCCCGACCACCGTGTATGGTGTGACAGTTCAGTACATGATTACAGTTTTTGAGAAAATATGAGTCTTTGCAGTTAACCGAGTGTTCAATATAAGCACCAGTACAATTTTCACTTTGAACAATTGAGTCAAAAACAACACCAGATTCTTTCACGAATTTCCAAAATTTTTGCTGTAGCTGTTCAAGGTTCTTACGCGAACTTAAATTCATTGCCTTCATCTTTTGTTCATATTCCTCTTTGGTGTACTCAACATTCCAAATACAATAGGACTTCTGCTTAAGTCCGACACAGCCGAAACAATTTGTACAGCCCCTGCACAAGTACAAAAATGCAGAGTCAGAGGAATTGTGTGTGTGATAAGCCCATTTTACGTTATAACACTTGGTGCAATCGATACATTCATAGCAGAGTTCACTCTCGTCAACTTCGATACAGTCCATACAATCGCGAGAACGATACAAACGATAGCTGTAAAAGGAGTCTTGATCTTCATAGGAAACAAAAATATAATGGCTATTTTTAATATTCATGACCGCATTCACGTACGGACTTCCTTCTAGACCAATGGCTACTCTCGATGGACGAGGAACCACTTTCCACAGATCACGGTATTGCTCAAAGAATGGCCGACTGAAATCGTAATCGCGACCATATGTGAATGGATCATACTGATCAGAAATCCAGATATCATAGTCATACACGGGAAATTCAGCGTCCGTTCGATAGCAGCTGATGATTTTCTTGCTACTTTTGCTGCAGGTCCTTTCAAAAAGATTAAATTCATTGCGATTGGCAAAGAGCTCTCGTAGTCGCCACATGGGAGATACTGTAGGTAATGGCAATTTTCGCTCTTCTAAATAGGCGATTTCGTCGTCAGTTATCGTGAATGGGACATTTGTTTGGGTGCAGATTCTTTTTTCCATAAAGCGTTTCTTTTATGAGGGAGTATACTAGCTATGATTTAAAATTAAAATAAAATAATTCTCCTTGACTACCGGACATTCTTACCACGAGATCCCTGCCTACTCCGCCGGAGCGGCTGCGAAGGCCGGGCGAACGTCGCATTGCGCCGCTTCGGGATGACTCAGAAGGATACCATTTTGTCAAAAGCGTTCTTTAGTCTGCTGAAAATCCCAACTTTCCTTTTGGCCTGTCTTCTTCAGTAACCAATTGTTTGATAACATCGAAAATGACTTTGAAATGAGAGTCGTATTTCTTTTCCAATTCTTCGAGTTTTTTTCGTAATAAGTGATTACTGGATAACATTTCGCGTAGTTTAGTGAAGGTGCGCATGATTTGGATGTTTACATCGATAGCTCGCTCGCTTTTGAGTACACTCGATAACATGGCCACACCCTGTTCAGTGAACACATAAGGTTGTCTGCGGATTCCCATCCGTTGTTTTTTGGACATCACAAATTGTGATATCCAATTTGTGGCTTCAGTATGTGTTAGCCGGAACATAAAGTCCTCTGGGAAACGTCTAAGATTGCGTTTGACTGCTTGATTCAATGCTTGTGTTTTTACTCCGTACAGTACTGCTAAATCACGATCTAGCATGACTTTTTTCCCACGGATTAAGAATATTTTGTTTTCGATAGTTTCTATCGGCACAAGGACCAATCTTTCATTATTTGACATAATATTTGGTTATTTTCATTCATTATATCAATGCAATTATGAAAATAATCTTCTTGACACTTCGGCTTTATTCCCTCCAGGGGC
>Ga0154720_101_pt2 | contig 28882 bp, 24 predicted proteins | sample Rifle2008BG16ft_FD_105728 | JGI IMG/M metagenome (GOLD analysis project Ga0154720, IMG submission 105728) | Candidatus Abawacabacteria bacterium RBG_16_42_10
CAATAATCAAAGAACCAATAAGGCCTGGACCTTGGCTGACGGCGAGAGCATCAATGTCTTGTTGCCTAAGATTGGCCTTCATTAAGGCTTCCTTCACCACAGGAATCATATAGCTCACATGTGCCCGTGCAGCTACTTCCGGGACGACCCCACGAGTGAGTTGATGAAGTGGTATCTGAGAGGCAATAACCGAGCTAAGAACATGTACCCCATCTTCTACAATGGCGCAGGCTGTCTCGTCGCAAGATGTTTCAATAGCGAGGATATTCATGTTACTGGAAAGTCAAGAAGATTTTTTTCATTTTTCCTTATGGTATATTGGCAGAGATTTTGCAATATGCAAAAACGAGGGTGGGTGGTCCCCTTTAGTCGCCTCTGGAGACCCTGGCCCCAACGGGGACCCTTCGGGTGTGGGCGGGGAACATTACTATAGCCTATTAAATACCATGAAAAGACTTATTGAAAAATACATCATCTGGTGTGCGAAGAGGAAAATGAGAAAAAATACCGCCAAAGTAATTGCCATTACTGGAACCGTGGGCAAAAGCTCTACCAAAGAGGCGATTTTTACTGTACTTAAGTCACATTATAGCGTTCGCGCAAATTATGGAAGCTTAAACAATGAATTGGGTTTGCCACTAGCAATCTTCGGTCAAAGAAATGGTACCAATGTCTTTAGTTGGTTATGGGTTGTTCTTAAAATTACTTTCAAAACATTTTTATTTGATAAAAAAATCGACATTTATATCCTGGAATGTGGTATCGACACCCCAGGAGACATGGATGTAATACTCGACCTCATAGCACCTGACATTGTTGTCATTACAAGCGTTTTTGAAGAAGTACATATGGAATATTTCAAGGACTTTGCTACCTTGGTCACAGAAAAATGGAAATTGGCTCATGAGGCAAAAGAAGGAGCTCTTGTGATAGCTAACTATGACAATGTTCCCACTCTGGAACAACGCAGTAAACTCGTAAAAAAACGAGCAATAACTTTCGGACTAAACCAAAAAGCTGATTATTTCGGACATACTATCTCTTTCAATGAAGCAGGGACTGACTTTATGGTGAGACATAGAAATAACGAACAGAAATTCCACCTTGCTCTTTTGGGTAAAGTACAAGTATATACAGTTTTGCCTGCAATTATCATTGGCAGAGAATTCAATATTCCGTGGGCAGAAATCCAAGAATCACTACTAACAATCATGCCCTTGCCAGGCAGACTATCCCTGCTACCGGCTATCAACGGCGCAATGTTACTAGAAGGTTCTTACAATGCCACTCCTTCTTCGATGAAAGCCGCTCTAGAGGTATTTAAAAACCTACCAGCTAAGAGGAAGATTGCTATCGTTGGAGATATGAGAGAACTTGGTCCTGTCGCCGAAAGGTCTCACAATGAAATTCTCACACTTCTGGCAAAAGAATCTGAGATCGTGTGTATGCTAGGTCCCAATTATGAAAAAGCCTTTCAGGACTTACCTTCACATGTACGTCATCAGGCGGCACTGCATCATTTCGAAACTCGTGAAGATATTGTTAAATTTATCGTACCCAAAATCGCCCCCGGAGACTTGATACTCATCAAAGGATCACAAAACACTATTCTCCTAGAAAAGGTTAGCGCAAAGTTGTTAGCGGATCCGTCGACCGCCTCCACAACGTTACCTCGCCAATATGGGAAATGGCTATCTCAGGATGCGTAAGAATTGTACTACCATACGAGGAAGGTCTCTCTGGACCACCATCTTCGATGGTAAGTTGGCAATGCCTGGTATCAAGAGACGACCAAATACGGGCATGCACTTTGGAAACGATATTAAGCCCAATCAAAGCAGAAAAAGCTGGTTTCTGTCTACCTATCATGAATTCTTCTCCCAAAGGAATATCTAAACTTTCTTTCACGAGATCTTCCGGTTTCCCACAAAAGTAACGAATAGATGTTTGTGCATTTTGTGTGTCTGAGGGCAACATCCAAAAAGCACTGATCATAACTGTCGCGTTAATACTTTCAGGAACTGGTTTGCCGGGGATCATTATAAAAGAAATACTTCCCCCACCACGTAAGACTTCCTCCTTAGGAAGTTTAATTGCCAACGTTGATCCTGGTGACAACTCATAACGATCATGTCTGGCAAAAATACCATGTACGGCCTTTCGGAAATTGTTTTGCGGTGGAATTTCTCGACCCTCAGGAACTGTTGTAGCAGCAGAGCGTTTGTCCATATTTAAAATTTATGCGCGAGCAGATTAGCGCGAACTCAGAAAATGTCAACAATTAGCGTTTTGGACGAAAGCCAGATATTGGAGCTTGTTCTCGCTCAAAACGAGGAATCAAAACAGTATTACCACTTGTCGAGGGTCTTTCATCACTACCATCTCTTATTGTCAAAACATAACGATCCATCTCCGTCGTTCCTACATGAATACGAGCCTGAACTTTTGACAACGATCTCTGGCCGACAAAAGCATTGAAAACTGGGGCTTCTCTTCCCAATGTGAGGGTAGTATCAAGAGGCATGACCAATTCTTCCCGGGTAAGATCATCCAAGGTACCACAGAAATATTGCACTTTATTTTCCAGGGCAGTCGCAGAATCCTGGCCCCGGACGAGACCAGCACTTATATAAAAATAATGACCGGATGGATGGCTCTGTTGGAGAATGCCGGGAACAACGATAAACAACAGAGTGGTTTTACTCAGTTCTTTCACGTTCGACGTATGATCTTGAAAGTGATCAGGCATTTCTATTCTTTTTCCAATATGAGCGGTTTCATGACGCACAAGAACATCACGAATGAGAGCACGAAACTCTTTCCTTCGAGTATCTCTATCTTTACTTCTTCCAGACAATTCGGGAGTCGGGTACTGTGAGTCGCGTAATCTTGGAGTGATCTTGCCCATAAAGCTAAAGATTTACATTGATAAAAACATCATTTACATCGTCGTTTGCATCCAATGCCTCAACTAATTGCTGGAGTATTGTAGCTTGCTTCTCATTTACTTCAAGAGATGCTTTAGGAACAAAACGAATTTCAGATGACTTGATTTGATACTGCAGTTTTTCGAGAAAATCTTTTATCGTGCCAAACAATGTATAATCTCCCGCAATCATCAATTCTGATTCAGTCGTCTCTATATCACTGACACCAAGATCGATCAAAGACAATTCTAAGGCATCTTTGTCTTTCACTTGTCCTAAGAGAATAAAAAAGATTGCCTTTTTTTCAAACAAAAAACTCACAGCTCCACTCTCAGCCAATGTTCCTTCAAATTCTTTCAAGATTTCACGAATTTCACTTGCCGTGCGATTTTTATTGTCCGTAAGAACCTGAATATAGAGAGCAGCACCACCGGGACCATAAGCTTCATAATATAATTCCTGAATTTCATTGCCCTCCTTCAATTCTCCCGTGCCTTTTTTGATCGCCCTTTCTATATTGGCATTGGGCATATTGTCCAACCGAGCTTTATCAACAGCCAATCGTAAAGCGGAATTACTTTCAGGATCTCCTCCATTTCGGGCAGCAACAGCAATGAGCTTGGCATGCTTCGTGAACTTATTACTGCGTTTAGCATCCACCGCCCATTTATGTCTCTTTGTTGTAGCCCACTTGGAATGACCTGACATGATTTTTCTAGTTCAAAGACCTTTTGATGGCGTTGTAATGTTTCACTAATATTTTGTCTCGCTTGATTTGATCAGAAATCTTTTGGCATGCATGCATTACCGTGGTGTGGTTCTTGCCGCCGAAAACCTCACCGATTCTTTCAAAAGAAAATTGCAATTCTTCGCGCAAAAAATACATAGCCATTTGGCGAGGAACCAGAATTTCTCGTTTACGTACTTCGCTTAACAAATCATTGGGGGCGAGATTAAATTCCTCGGCTGTAATCGTAAGAATATCATTTTCATTCAGTGTACGTGATTGTCTAGCCAATGAAGAGGAACCGGAAGCTCCCTTCTCAGGCTTCATCGAACGATCAAAGATTTTAGCAACATCTTCGAGATTTGGCATTTTCCCTTGCAAATCAATGTAAGCAAGCATACTTGTAAGCACACCTACCAATTCACGGACATTGTTGCCGGTATTGTTGGCTATATATTCCAAAATGTCCTGAGACAATAAATGGCCCTTCTCTTGGCATTTGGTAAGTAAAATTGCCAATTTGGTTTCATAAAGTGGGGGCTGAATATCGACAAGCATTCCCATTTCAAAACGCGAACGTAATCGTTGCTCGAGATTGGAGATTTCTCTGGGAGGACGATCACTGCTCAAGATGATTTGCTTGCCAGCCTCATATAAACTATTGAATGTATGAAAAAATTCTATTTGAGTTTGCTCTTTACCTCCCCAAAACTGTACATCATCGACAATGAGAATATCTAAGTTGCGATATTTTTCTTTGAATGATGAAGCACGTTTTCTTTGCACCATGCTGATATATTCATTGGTAAATTCTTCAGAAGTTGAATAATAAACCTTCTTACGTGGAAATTTGCGCAGGATTTCACTGCCGATCGATTGCAACAAATGTGTCTTTCCCAAACCAACACCCCCATAGATAAAAAGAGGATTATAAGCTTGGCCAGGATTGGATGAGACTGCCTTAGCTGCAGCAAAAGCCAATTGATTTTCTTGTCCTACAACAAAGCTCTCCAGAGTATATCTGGGATTGAGCGAACTCGTTTCACCTGACTCTACAATTTCTTTTTTCATAAATTGTGGTTTCCTGCCATCTTGGGTCGCAGTTTGAGCTGATAAGGCCAAGTCTTTTTTTTGTCCCACTAAGGTAGAATCGACAATCACCTTCACAGCCTTTACATCGGCATTGAGTCTCTTGGCCTCGGAGACAATTAAGGGCATATACTTGGTATTGATCCATGACTGATAGAACATTGTCGGGACAGCCAATAGCAAAACACCATCTTCAAAATTCTGAACCGTTGTATTGCCAAACCAGGTCAAAAACTCGGCACGCTTAATAAGCGGCTGTAAAGCCCGTAAAATACTATGCCAAAATTCTTTTAACTCTCTATCATCCATAGGTTTTGCACAAAGTCATATAGTGATCCCTTCGTGATCGGTGACACCATACCACACTGGAAGCCTAGCCTCCAGAGTTTTGCACATTTCCAGAAAAAAGCGCTTCATGTAAGGCTTTGATAGCCTGATCGCAATCTTTCTCCTCGATAATGAAGGTAATATTGTTATCGGCATCACCACAATCAAATTCAATGTTTATGGCTGCCTGGGAAAGTATTCCTGACAATCGACTAAGCAATCCCACACTTTGAGAAAAATTATTACCAATACAGCAGACCAAAGCCATCTTTGGATATACTTTTACATTGCCAATTTTCTTGAGTCCTTCTTCTAGTTTCTCACGATGAGAGGCTTTTCCATCGACACTAAAGGCAACCGTGGTTGCTGAAGTGGTAATAGCATCAACATCAATTTTAAGCTCACTACACAGACGAAAGATGTTTCCCGCTACTCCTGATTGATTGACCATTTTATTGCTTCTTACTCGGTAAATTATCTGGTCTTTTTTCCCACTAATGAAGCGTATACCGTTTTCTTCGACTATATCCTCATGAGAAATCACCGTCCCGGGATGTTCAGGTTCAAAAGTATTACGCACTTCAAAAGTAATACCGTGACCATCAAGTACGTGAATTCCATTGGGATTGATCGCCTTCATGCCTCCTAGTACAGAAAGTTCGGCCGCTTCTGCAAAACTAACTCGCGAACGAAGTTTTACTACGCGAAAGTCAGCAGCTTTTGTGTGAGTCTTTGAATCATAATTTGGCTCCACCAGACGAGGATCAGCGGACATAAGACCCGGAACCTCTTTCCAGATTTGGAGACGAACATCCTTGGAATGATCTCCAAGAGAACGTACAGCAACACTTATCAAAGCTGCAGTGGAATCAGTATAACCGCGGTCGATAGTCTGCAATATTCCTCCCGGTATATGTCCTATGTATCCTCCCAACACTGGCACTTGTTTGTCGATTAGGACATGTCGCAGTTTTTTCCGTATATCATGCACCAAGTCACCGTACAAAAACTCCTTTGAAGTAAGATAATCTTCTCTTTTTCGACTATCACGTGAAATAAGATCAGAGAGATCGACATGTTGGGCAGACACATAGCAACGCAGCTTTAAAACTCTTGCCAGTAAAAGTGAAGAAATAAATTCACCGATACCTACAATACGATCGTGAACAAGTACGGAAAACTGTTTGTTCTTTATTTTTTCATTTGCAAAAAGACTTTGTAGTTCAAGTATTTCCTCAGCGAGTTTTTTTATCATAAAGAGCACCTGTGCTTTTGTATCTGTAAGGGCTGGGCTGTTTTGCGTCGAATGTATTGCCATTTCTATTTTCGTAAAATTGTCCTGAAGAATGTCTTCCAACAATGCAAAAAACTTTCCTTTATCTTTAATTGGTTTCTCCACGATGGAAGTAGCAACAGTTAGGAGCTTGTTAGTAATGCCACTAAATGCTGACACCACAGCGACAGTATCCGTTTGCTTAGATTGCTTCTCAATCAAGGAAGCGACTTGAGGAAGATTGTCCATTGATGTCCCACCAAATTTCATGACTGTAATTGGCATAAGAAAAAGTCAGAGACATCAACATAAATGTCATTATTTATGCTGTCAAACTCTAAAAAGTGTATATAATGCTCTCGGCCAATCCCATTATTATGTCTTTCAACAAACTAAAGCGTCTCATACCCGCCCGTTTCCTTCCTCGTCTCTGGTATCACCGTTCCAAGGGCAAATATTATGCCAGAAAGTTCGGTTATCCAGCCAAAGATATGACGGTGATTGCCGTCACCGGCACTGATGGTAAAACCACGACTTGCGGCATGCTTTTTCATTGTCTTAAGAAAGCTGGTAAAAAAGTGGGGATGCTCACAACAACAAGCTTTGCCTGGAATGACATAGAAGAGATCAATGAGACGCACAAGACATCACTATCTCCAAAACAATTGAACCATTATCTCGCCCGGATGAAACACGATGGCGTGAAATACTTAATTTTAGAAGCTTCTTCTCATGCTCTGGATCAAGGAAGATTGGCAGACATTCCTCTTCACACTGCTATTCTCACCAATCTCGCTCATGAACATCTCGACTATCATAAATCGATGAAAAAGTATCGATCAGCAAAAAGTCTTTTATTCAAAAATGCCAAATACGCAGTGATCAATGGCGATGATCCTTTTCTTGAACCACTCTACCACTTGGCCGAACATCCAGTTTTAACTTTTGGCCAAACTAGCAAAAATGATCTGATCATTCAGAAAACAGTGACACATCCCAACGGTGTACAAGGAGAAATTTCAATCAATGAACAAAATCTCACTGTAGACATTCCGCTCTTTGGCGCTCATAACATTTTCAATGCTGTTGCATGTCTTCTCGCTTGCGAAACGATTGGCATTGAACCTAAAATCGCTATTGAATATCTCAAAAGTTTTTCGGGTGTACCGGGACGTATGGAGAAAGTAAACATTCATAAACCTTTTACCGTTCTTGTGGATTATGCCGTCACCCCGCAAGCATTTAAGGCTTTGTTTGAAACAGCCAGGCAGGTGGACTCAGGAAGACTGATTGCAGTTTTTGGTGCCTGTGGAGATCGTGATCGTGAGAAGCGCCCGATTCTTGGCCAGATCGCTAGTGAATTATGTGACAAAGTCATCATTACTGATGAAGAACCTTATCATGAAAATCCAGCCGAGATTCGCGAAATGATTGCTCTTGGTATTCCCAAAAATCTCAAAGCCAGAGTAGAAATAATTGCTGATCGTAAAAAAGCCATCGAGCATGCTCTCAAGATCGCCGCACCTCATGATGTCATCACCGTGTCAGGCATGGGCAACCAAACGAGTATGGTCATTCGAGATGAAAAAATTCCTTGGAGCGATAGAGAGGTAGTCAAGGAATTAGGACAATAATATTGACTTTTTATGCTTCTGGTCTAGAGTACTTTCTTGCTAATATATTTTGTTATGGGAAAAGGTGAAAATAAAATACCAAAAGTCCGAGTAGAGCTTCCCGAGGAAAACTCAGCACAACCCAAAATGGATGTGGTGGCTCTGGCTGTCAGGAGAATTGAAATACGTAAAAGCGCTTTGCCGGAAGCAAAAAGGCATGCCCTTGAAAAAGAGGTTGAAACATTCATTCAAGAACCAAAGAGCTACACGGAATGGGCAGTAAAATACCTATGGGAGAATCGTGATGCTCTTGCCAAAGCCATACAGCAAGATCTTTTTGATAAAGGTCCCAACACAATTTCTTCTGACGAGTTGATTCGTTTCATCATGGACAGACATATTCATCCGAATATTGCCGAAAAAGTAATATTCAATGTAGGAAACCATTGGGAAAAAGCAGAGCTTGGGATAAGCAATTCACCTTTGGGAATGTTTCTCCATCACACGCTAAACACTTTTCTGGCCGCCCTGGCTAAAGATTGTATTGTTTGGAAAAAGACCTCAGAAAATCATGATACATATCAAACCCCCTACTTCCTTACGGGGAATAAGAAAGTTTATGCAGAGCAGCTTTCTCAAGGCAGTGTGGAATATTTTCCTGAATACAATCACAAAACCAGGGGCCATGACTACAAGATCAAAAAAATCAAGAAAATTGATGTATCGCAATTTCTCACAATTATTAAGAATCGTGGCTTTGACTTCAAAAAAGACCAAGTATCTCTCCATGAAGTCTTGGGAAAATTATATGAAGTTGTTGACGTTTATATTGGTGAAAGCGATTTAAAAGCCGACAGTAAAGATGATTTTACGTGGTTAGATTCCAAAACCAACTTTGAGAGGGCGTTTGCCTCTGTGGGAAGTTATATTCATGGCGGTATACGAGAAAAGCATCATCTGGAAGGATCAATTGCATTAAATGACGCCAATGCAATCCGCCAATTTATCGATAAACTTATTTGTGACATATCCGGCATAAAAGAGCAAAAGCAAGACACCAGTGACGAACCAGCGAATGCCTGTGGATTTTTGCCAAAACTGGACAGATTGACGAAGGTCCAAGAACAAGTACTGGTCCATATGCAGCGCCTCAGTATCAACGGGATCTTGCATGCAGAGGCTTTGGAGAAAGAATTTTTCATCGCATATGACAACTATGCCTTTAAGGATACTAATAATTATTACGGCACGGGCAGGGCTCAACAATTTGGCGACGCATATAAAAGAACGACCGACTGGTTCGGTGAAAACACCAGAAGAGCTATAAAGGGCCGTTTGGAAAAACTTACAGTCGCCGAGGAAATTCCCAATCTCTACCGAATGATGGAATATATTTATAAGCTCTACAAGACAGGACAAATTTATATTTCTAGTAATGACACCGAACAAAAACATCAAGGAGAAGTGCTGGTAGAAGTAGCCAAGATATCTGCCAAATTTCTCGAAAAGATCGTGATTGATCTAGAGGCAAAATTATCCGTGGGAGATTTCTCTACTGAACAATTAAGTGAACATGTCGCTCAGCTTGCGGGCCTTCTGGATTCAAGACAATTACAGATCGCCATAAAATCAGTGAATTTTGTAGAAGATGAAATAAATATCAGACGAGACTCGCAAGTAGAAGTAGAAATGCTTCTTGCTCCATTAGAGTCACGAGTTGCCCAAAAAAAGTAATGGTATAGTGCTTATTAGCGAGTATCAAATACAATATGTTCTTCTTGATCAATAAGCCATCAGGGATCACCTCTCATGATGTTATTTATCGCTTACGAAAAGTGACTGGCATCAAACGTATCGGTCATGCGGGCACTCTTGATCCATTAGCATCAGGCCTAATGGCTGTTGCTGTGGGCAATGACACCAGACTTTTGGAATATCTGGTTGGTTTGGATAAAGAGTACGTGTGCACATTTCGTTTAGGAGCAACTTCCACGACGTATGATAGTGAAGGAAAAATTATAGAGATAGAAAATGCTCCGCAGATAACTGAATCGCAATTGAAGAAAGTTTTACGAGAATTCACTGGCGATATTTATCAGACACCGCCAATTTTTTCTGCTGTGAAGATTCAAGGAAGAAAAGCGTATGATTATGCTCGTAGCGGTGAGATTGTGAATATTCCTCAGCGTTTAATAACGATTTTTCACTTAGAGTTAACTAATTTCAAGTATCCGGAAGTAACCATAAAAGTTCATTGCAGTTCAGGCACCTATATACGTTCACTTGTGCATGATATTGGTAAACGCTTAAATTCTGGCGCATATATCACCAAATTGGAAAGAACTAAGATTGGTGAGGCTTCAATTGATCAAGCAATTAATGTGGATGACTTTACAAAGGAAAGCGAACAAATTTCTTTCTCTCAACTCCGGCCTGATTTACTGATGTATGAATTGAGTGAACAAGAACTGATGAATGTGAAGCAAGGAAAAGCAATTTCGACAAAGAAGAGTTTCCAAAGCGTGGTGTTGGGTTTATATAATAAGCAAATAGTTTCTGTGCTTGAGTATGATTTGAACCACTCCTCGTTACGTCCAATCAAAAATTTGTAGATCAAACACCACCCGCCCACCCAGGGGGGCTTACCCACCCACATATCAGCATACCAAAGAAATAATGAAATTTTTCTTATTGACTGAGACATAATCTGGCAAGTAGAATAAGGGTTTATAGAAAACACATTTTATGTTAAAACATCTACATATATTTCATCTATGAAAGAAGTCATTTTGCTTTACTACAAATTCATCGATATCGCCAAGACTTACTCGCTTATGCGAGAGCAAAGATCCCTGTGCAATCGTCTACATTTAAAGGGCCGCATTATCATTGCGAAAGAAGGCATCAATGGCACGGTCTCCGGAACCAAGGAGGCAACCGATGAATACATGAAAGTCATGCATAAAAAAGCGGAGTTCAGTGATATGGAATTCAAATTGGGAGATTCTGGTACTCCTTCTTTTCCTAAGCTCAGCATCAAGGTTCGCTCCGAGATAGTTTCTTTGTATGCTCCAGAAACAGTGAATGTACAAGAAACAGGAGCTTATGTAGAACCGGATGAAATGTACGACATTCTGAAGGATGATGATAAGAATAAAGATTATATTATTTTAGATGGACGGAATAATTATGAATACAAAATCGGCCGCTTTAGAAATGCTATCGAACTCGACACAGATAATTTTCGCGGTTTTCCTAAAGCCTTAGAAAAAATCGAGCATTTGAAAGACAAAAAAATAATTACGTATTGTACCGGTGGTATTCGTTGTGAGAAGGCTTCTGCCTACATGAAACAAAAAGGGTTTAAGAATGTCTATCAGCTGCATGGCGGTATCGTGAAATATATTCAGAAATATCCCGAATTTGGCTTCGATGGAAATTGTTACGTGTTTGACGGCCGTGTCTCTATACAAGTAAATAATAATATTCTTACCGAATGCGAATATTGTGCTACCAAGACAGCTAGGTACATCAACTGTGCCAATAATGAATGCCATCGACAGTTTATTTGTTGTGAAAAATGTGACGCACAACATGAAAGCTTTTGCACGCAGGAAAAAGTAAAAGCTTGTTAATGAAAATCGCTCTCGTTGTCGATCATTTTCAGGGCAAAGGTGGCGCGGAGCGTTTGGAAATGACTTTGGCAGAAAAATTATCTACCGATGTTTTTACCGGTTATGTTTTGAATGAGAGTTTTAATCTGGCCCATCTGAAAGTGAAGACTGTTTTTCGTCGCATGAACAGTCCCTTCATTCGCTATTTTTTCCAAAGACAGGCATTCCGAAAGATCGCTCCTGAATTAGCGAAGTACGATGTCGTTATTTATTTCGGTAATAGTTTAGATAGCGCGCCACTGCTTCCTAAAACCACAAAAAAGATTCTGTATTGTCATACACCTCCACGTCACATTTATAATGACCGCGAATATTATCTCAGCAAATTTCCTTGGTATATTCGGCCGTTTTATCAATTCTATACCTGGATGTACAAAAGAAATTATGAAAAGCTAGTGAAACATATGGATAGTATTGTGAGCAATTCAGTGAATGTGCAGCAAAGACTCAAAAAATATACCGGTTTCGATAGTGTTATTGTGCATCCACCCTGTAATGTAAAAAGATTTCTCTGGAAAGGTCAAAAAGACTACTACTTGTCATTTAGTAGACTGGAAGAAGTAAAAAGAGTCGATCTTATTGCCAGGGCATTCACTAAAATTCCCGACAAAAAGTTACTCATCATCTCTGGCGGTCCAGAACTCAAGAAGATTCAACAAATTGCTGCCGATTCACCGAACATTCAAGTAAAGGGATGGGTTTCTGAAGAAGAGTTATTAGATCTCATTGGCAATTGTATTGCTACTATCTACGTCTCTCTTGATGAAGATTTCGGCATGGGTGCTGTAGAATCATTATCAGCAGGTAAAACTATTATCGCCAGCAATGAAGGTGGATTCAAAGAAATTGTCGGAGAAGGTACTGGTATACTGCTCGATGAAACAACTCCAGACAAAATAGCTCAGGCTGTTCAATCATTAACTCCAGAAAAAGCATTGGCCATGAAGAGCACCTGTATCAAGCAGGCAGAAAAATTCAGTGAAGAAAACTTTATTATTGGCATGAAAGAAGTAATTGAATCACTATGAAAGTAGCTATTATCCATGACTATTTCCTAGCCAAGAGCGGCGGTGATCGCTTGGTCCTTTGTTTAGCCGAAGACCTCAAAGCCGACATTGTCACGTGGTTTACCACTGACAAAACCTTCGATCTCAGTCACATGAAAGTTATACGATTGGGCAAACCCATTCTGATGCCCGGCATACGTCATTATTATCAGAACTGGCTCTTCAAACATAAAACCAAGTTCTTAAAAGACTATGACGTGGTGATTTTTTCGGGAAATTCTATTGCTGCAGTTTCCAATGTAAAAGGCAAAAAGATTCTCTATTGTCATACACCTCCGCGGTATGCTTTCGACCAATTGGATAATTATGCCAAGAGATTTCCTTTTTTTATGAGACCAATTTTTCGTTTAGGCATCAGCATTATCCAGAACAACTATAAAAAGAATTTGGCCAAGATGGATAAGATTATTGCCAATTCCCAGACTGTAGCCAAGCGACTTAAGGATTACTTTAACATCGACGTACCGATTATTTATCCCCCTTGTGATATTGTCGCTACTCAAAATATTCCCCGGAAACCTGACAATTATTTCTTGAGTTGGGCCCGTTTAGAGCCAATGAAAAGAATTGATTTACTTATCGAAGCCTTCAAACAAAGACCTGATAAAAAATTAGTCATTGCTTCATTCGGCAGTTTAAAAGAGAAACTCGAGGGACAGGCAAAGGGCTATGAGAATATCAAGTTCGTTGGACTCATTTCTGATGAGGAATTATCCCAGTACTTAGCCGGTGCACTCGCTAGCATATATATACCCATCAATGAAGACTTCGGCATGACGCCTTTAGAGTCTATGGCTGCCGGCACACCGTGCATCGGTGTACGCGAAGGCGGCTTATTAGAAACAGTCGATCACCTGAAAACTGGTTATCTCTGCCCTGCTAACCCTAAAGTTGAAGATATTCTTGAAGCTATTGATGCTTTTAATCCCGCAATGTCTCTCAAGATGGAACATGCCTGCCGAGAACAATCAAAAAAATTTAGCAAAGCAAGGTTTCTGAAGGAGATGAGAGAACTTATTTCAGCACCAAGTGCAGAGTTCTGAGTGCAGAATGCAGAGTGTAACTCTGAACTCAGCGCTCTGCACTCTGAACTAATCAACCTTCTCCTCTTCTCTCATGAGCGGAAACAACACAACATCGCGGACATTTGGTTGAGCGGTAAGTAAGGCAACAATTCTATCGATGCCCATGCCCCAACCGGACATCGGTGGCATGCCATGTTCCATGGCTCGAATATAATCATCGTCAGTTCCATGTGCCTCTTCATCGCCACCGGCTTTGTCTGCAGCTTGAGTTTCGAAGCGATCCGCCTGATCGACAGGATCAACTAATTCGCTATAAGCATTCACTACTTCCCAAGTATTCACGACCAATTGAAAACGATCAGTGACTGTGGGATCATCGTCATTCAGACGTGCCAAAGGCGACTGATCCGTAGGCTGTTTGATGACGAATGTAGGCTTGATGAGTTTTGGTCGAGATACTTTTTTATAGAGACCATCGATTAAATTGCCACGGCCCAATTTATCAATATCTTGAATATCAATCTTTTTCTTTTTAATTTCTTTGCGCAAGTTCTCAGCATCAGGAAATGTATCAATATCAATACCAGAATCTTCAAGAATCAGATTTCGTAGAGCCACTCTCGGCCATGGTCCGGTGAAATCTACCCTGGTAATAGTTTCAAAATCACGTCCGATCACATCAAATTCTAAGGAGCCCGTAAGTTTTTGTAGCACATCAACCAACATTTTTTCAGTAAAAGCCATATTGTCCTCATAATTCCAGTAAGCCACATAGTATTCCAACATGGTGAAGTCTTGGAGATGGGAAGGATCGACACCCTCATTGCGGAAACAACGAGCAAATTCAAAAACCCTTTCAAAGCCGCCGACAACTGCTCTCTTTAGATAAGTCTCAGGGGCGATGCGTAGGTAAACATCAGTATCAAGGGCATTGTGATGCGTTATGAATGGCTTAGCCAAAGCACCCGATGCTTTATTACACAATGCTGGTGTATCAATTTCCCAGAAGTTATTTTTTTCTAAATAAGCGCGGATTTCTTTGATAAAATTCGTTCGGAATTGGAAACGTTTCAAACTGTCAGGGTTACTGATCAGATCCAAATAACGCTCGCGATAAATCAATTCCCTATTCTGCACACCATGCCATTTCTCTGGCAACGGTCGAAGAGATTTACTTAATAAAACAAAAGATTCTACCAGCAAAGAAATCTCGCCATGTTTGGTTTGAAAGATTTCTCCTTCGCAACCAATGAAGTCGCCATTATCAATCAGATCAGCGAAGAATGCATATCGCTCCTCACCTATTTTTTCTTTTTGAAGAACGACTTGTAGCCGACCAGAGAAGTCCTGTAAATGAGCGAAGGTCAGCTTGCCCATACCACGCGTAGTCATAAGTCGCCCTGCGATTTTTACATTCTTCGTTCCAATAGCAAGATTTTTAGCATCGCTCAGAGAATGCGTTCTTTCGAAACGGTCGGGATAAGGATTGACTCCCAATTCGCGAATCTTCGCCAACTTTTCTAGCCTAACCTTACGAACATCATTCATGTAATAAGAACAAAGCAAAGGAAATATAGCAGAAAACAGTAAATAGGAAGAGGACGAGGAGATAGGGTTTTTGTTATGTTTTTAGAATAAAACAAAAACAGAAGCCCTATTTCCTATCCCTTATCCTATTCACTGTATTTAGTAACAATCTCTCATTTTCTTCCGTACTAGCATGTGAACTATCTTTGTAGTAAGCTAGTTTCGTCCAAGTTAACCCCTAACATGTTTTTATGAAGTCATCCTTCTCTTTGCGTAAGTTTGGTGCTCTTCTTTCAGCAACAATGCTGGTACTGTCTTTTTCAGTTCCAGCTGTTTTTGCCAAAAGCGCCGACAGTGCAGTGACTGTGATTGAAAACAAGACAGATGATGCAGATCAGTTGCGACGTGACAATGACGCGGCAACCGACCTCGACACCACAAGCGAGATCAATAGCTATTTCAGCGAGCTGACCAATCTGGTGAATGATGTAGAAGATGAAATAGATGCTGTTACCACGCCCGTTTCTCAGGCTGATTTTGACAAAGTAGAGAGTGCATATGATGACTTTATCAATGAGGTAGATGATGCAGTAAACCAAGCAGATGATCTGATCACCAGTACGACCAATCAGGATACTTTTGACAATGAGGAAAATGATCTTGATGATGAAATCAATAACGCAGATGATGCTTTGGATACTTTACGATCAAAGATTACAGGCAGCAGCTCAACCGGATCGACGACAAGCGCCACTGTAAACAGCGTAATAAGCAATATTAATGACGCTGAGGATAATGTAAACAATCTCTCAGATGAAGCTGATGGGATTGATAATAGCAGTGAATTAGAATCTTTCTTTGAAGACCTCATCAATGAAGCAGCCGATGTGGTTGATGAACTCAAACGAATTACCGGCAGCATATCTGCAACCGACCTTGCAAACCTGCAAAGCGCTGTTGATGATTTCAAAGATGAGGTTGATAGCCGTATCAATGATGCTGAAGACAGAGTTGATGTGCTCAACGGACAAGATGCTGTAGCCACGGTCACTGAAATCACCAGTGCAAGCAATATGAAAGTCACCGTTACTACTGCGGGAACAGGTGATTTTGGTGCATGTCCAAATATGTCCATTGGCACTCCATCTTCTGCCGGAACACATACATTTACGAGCGTCTCGGATGTAACTACTGCAACTACTTCTATCACCGTAAATACTGATGTAAATGGTATTGCCAAAGGAGACACGATACAAGTAACAGACGGAACAAACACTCTTTCAGGTGTTGTGGTTACCGTAAACTCAACCACTCGTGTTCTTACATTTGCAAGCCTTACTCAAGTTGCAGGTGGAGACCTTCCTTCCGGGGCAACCACAAAGAATCTGACAGTAACAACATCTGCCTCCATTCTCAGCACTATTTGTTCTACAGACACAGACTTCAACAATACTGGCAGCAATTTAAGCATCACACTCTCTGGAGGTGATCTCACCGGTGTAGCTGTAAATGACACGGTTATTGTCACCATGAATGCATCGACATCTTCAACTGATCTTCAAGATGAATTTAACAGCTGGGAAGATGACTATCGTGACAATGAAGAAGATGATATCGACACACAGATGGATCGTATTGCAGGTGGAACAAGCGGCACATCCTCTTCAGCGTTGGTGAACTCTGTCATCAATGATATCGAGAACTCAGAAGATGATGTCAAAAATTTACAAGATGACTCAGATGCAGTCGACACTGTTTCCGAGCTTCAGGATTATTTCGAAGATCTTATGAGCTTTGTAAATGACGTCGAAGATGCATTGAAGCGTATTACCGGAACAATTACTCAAACTGATTTTGATAATATTGCTGACGCAGTCGACTCGTTCAAAGATGAAGTACGACAGGCTCGAAATGACGTGGAGGACAACAGTTCATCTACAAGCTACACAGACGAATTCGACAGTCAAGACAATGACTTGGACGATGAGATCAATAATATGGAAGACGCTCTTGATGCAGTTGAAGCTAAGATTGGCACGGTTAATCCACCTCGTACCAGCTTCTTCGATGTTTTTGCCTCATCTGAATTTGCCGTCTACATCAATGCATTAGCTGCTCGTGGTGTAGTCAATGGATACCCAGATGGAAGCTTCCGTCCCAAGAACAATGTTACTCGTGCAGAATTCCTCAAGATGGCGATCCTAGCAAAAGGCCTCAATATTGCTCCTTACCAAAGCCTAGCGAGCCCATTTGTCGATGTCCCAATGGGTCATTCACTCAGAGTCTACGTAAATTATGCTGCTGCCAATGGTATTGCCAACGGTCAGACAGTTAACGGTGTTCGTTATTTCTACCCAGAAAGACCGATTTCACGCGCAGAAGCAGTGATTATTCTTCTCCGCATTGCCGGCATTGCTCCCGGCACAGCGACCACCAGTCGGTTCCTAGATGTTCGTGATGCAGAACAGATCCGCTATATCGAGGTAGCCGCAGCTCGCGGTATAGTCCGTGGCTACAACTCGACCACATTTGGACCAAATGATTTCCTTACTCGTGAACAAGCAGCCAAGATTGTAGCTCTCACCAACGGCATCGTTTAACCTGTCCTGAACCTGTTTCAGGATCTCTCAAAAAAACTTCTCCTGTCATCAATCGATGGGAGGAGTTTTTTATTTCCCTTTTATCTACCGGCAACATTTCCAAATCGAGTAATAGTATCAAGTATTTGGACTCTTTCACTGCCAAGACCATCTTCCCAAAACTGCACATTTCCTCCACGCTCACGAGCCAAGATTAAACCAGCCTCATTTTTCTGTAATGTTCGGAGTGCCGAATACAAAACACAGGCATGTGTGGAATGTTCACGACATGTAATTTGTCCTGACTCTGCTCCATTTGCTAAAATTCGTAGAAATGCACCCCACCGCTGATTTTCTGGAACAGATGCCAGCTCACTCGCATATGCTTCAACATGATTTGCTGCTCTTCCCGTACCAGCACTCCAACCCATAAATGCTAAAGAAATAAACCACAGAGAATTTTCTGAAGAAGCACGGATACTTTCAGGAAGATTGCGCATCACTGATCTCCCAGCATTTCGGGTGTTTACTAAACCAATTGCTATTTGATCTGGTATTCCTCCTGGTGGATACCAACAACCAGGTGACGTACAACCCGGCCTTCCTAATAAAGTTTGTACGTCAGAAGATTGAGCCACAGGTGTCCAATTGGAATTTGCAGCTCCCTCCGGACCAGGTGCTGGACCACAACGAGGACCACCCTCTACACCAAACATACCGATTTCATGGAAACGCTGATGAAGTGATGCGGAGTTAAATTCTCCCTGTCCTTCACGCAAAATAGGCGCACAATCCACTCCTGCAGGAGGATTCGGACGATGTTCAGCTGGAAGACCAGTTCTAAATCCGGTCGTATTTTCATATCTTCCACCATTCAAAGAGAAACCCATAATGATTTCTGGTGGAACTCCTGGGAAAATACTATTTGATTGGCGAATAAATTCTACACCAAAATCATTGAACCGACTCAGTCCTTCTGCCTTTTTGCCATTACCCCATACCGAAGGCAGCCTAGAACGATATTCAGAGGGTGGAGATCCGCTTGCTACATCAGGTCCCTCGGCTGTTGCGGTACCCCCTGGCGCCGCCCCTCCTGTAAATGTTTCCCCAGCTCCACCGGTAGTTGTCGGTGCCAAACCTGCGGTAGAAGTGCCTGTGGATGTAATTCTTGCTTGGCACGCAGTACTTTCACCAAAAGTAAAGAAACAGGGATTGAGGAGATATAATAAGAAGCCGCTCGATGCAAAAAGTATAAGTCCGGAAAGTATACTCGCAATACCTTCTTTCCCCTTTGTCATTTGATCAGCGCCACCGGTGATAATTCGAAGTCCAGAAACAATGAGCATTATCAATGCTAATAAGCCTACGATCCCTGCAAAAAAAGCAAATAAAACGCGGCTATAGTTCACAATTATTCCGCCTTCTCCAGAAATAGATCCCACACTTCCAATGGGAACTTCCAAAGGAACGCTTCCCAGAGGAACTGAAACTGCAGTTGTAGTTCCAGCAGCTATTGGGCCACTTGGTGGTGCCTCTGTGGTTCCAGCTGTAGCTCCTCCTGTAGTTGCTGGCGCGTCCGCCAAAGTAGAGCTCCTACAATCCAATCGCGACAGGGCATTTACTTGTTCAGCAGTTTGTGGCCGCCCCGTCCTTACAGTGATAATACTGTGAATACTTCTACCGTCAGGCATACCTCCTGACTCACCTGCGACACGATTCAAACGGAGAAGTGTTGAACCACCACTATCAAGGACAAAGGCCTCAGTTGCACCCAAGCGCTTTAAAAAATTTACTCCTTCTACGGGAGTCACTCCCTGTGATCTCTGGGCGCCTGCTCCACCAGTCATCAATATTATCTTATGTTGAGAAGGGATGACACCGAGAAATGAACGGGCAATAGGGTCGCGAGCATTAGAAAGATCACGAGAATAAATGCTCCTAAACCTTGTAAGTACGTCCTCGTCAGTCATTTCCGTGAATGTTTTTCCCCCTGTACCACCAATACGATAAATACCTCTAATAAACATACTAAATTCACTTATCATGCTGTCAGTTAGTGAGCCACTACCAACTACAACACTGCTATCATGTCTAATCCCAACATTACCAGGAGAATAGGGTAAGCCGAAATAAATCCTGTTACCTATAAAATCTCCCTGTATCAAACGGCTCTCAGAATTAAAAAAGTTGGCATTGATTGCAGCAATCAAATTTGAATCATTCGTAAGATTTTGAATATCAGAATTGTTATATGCAGAGGTACAAGTATTCCCTTTGCTCTCAACAAGAACTGACGTTTGTTGAGTATCAGCAATTATTGCTCGCATCACGGTTCCCCTTCCAGTAATTGTTTCCGTCTCATAGTCAACTCCGGGAGCAATGTTACGAGGAACAGCAAAAGCAAAAGGACTAGAAACAATAACGCCAAAGAGCGTCATTATTATTAAAGCACCAAGACTGATTATTTTCTTTTTAGTCATTACTATCACAGCGATATTTACAAAAAGATTAGTCACATAGCACTCACTATAAGTATAGCGTATGTGCACATAAAATATAAGCACCATAATTTAAGGATTGGCTAGTACAAAACAAGAATTCGATTGAAAATTGATGCACGCGGGCGTAAACTGAAGGCGTTGTAACCATTATTTTATGGATTTTTTTAAATCTTCTTTGGGGAAATTAGTCGCAGCGCTTATCGCGGTGTTTTTAGTCGTCGCCTCTGTCAAAACAGGCGCAGAAGCTTACAAAGCCTTTCGTGAAGGCAAAGAACAATTTAAAAATGTGATCACGATCACTGCTGAAGGAAAAGTAACCGCAGTACCCGATATAGCACTGGTAAGCCTTTCTGTTGTCAGTCAGGCAAGAACTGTCGCTGATGTGACGAAAGAAAATACTCGAAAGATGAATGCTATCGTAGAAGAGGTAAAAAGCATGGGAGTCGAAGCAAAAGATGTCAAAACCACCGGCTATTATCTGAATCCTCAATATGAAGAACAGATTATTATTTATGATCGTCCGACCACCACACAGCCTCCAAAAATTGTAGGTTACTCTCTTGAGCAAAGTCTCGAGATTAAAGTCCGCCAAACAGACAAAGCTGGTGACATCATTCAAAGGAGCACTGACCTAGGAGCCAATCAAGTCGGTCAGCTAACATTCACTATTGACGAACCAGATGACCTCAAAGCCGAGGCTCGTGAGGAAGCCCTTAAGAAAGCTCGTGAAAAAGCAGAAGTTCTCGCAAGACAGGCTGGCGTAGAGCTTGGAAAAGTCACCAGTTTCTCTGAAGACGGATATTTCCCTCCATTTTATGCAGCTCGTGCCGACCTTGGCTACGGCGGTGCTATGGAATCCGCTCCCAAGTCTGTAGCTCCTACATTCGAACCCGGCAGCCAAGACGTCACCGTGAATGTCTCGGTAAGTTTTGAAATCTACTAATCAGGAAGAAACAGCATAACTCGGTCGCCTTGGGCGTAGCTATGCTGACTGGGTTGCGGGGCGAAAGATGCAGTGAACTATTTCTGCGTCGAGTTCACCGCATGAACCACTAGATATTCTATACGTCAAATTAGCATTTTCAAGGCACTGCCGTGAACCCGAACGAAGTGAAGTGAACCATTCCTGCGTCAGGTTCACCTCACAAACCACTTATTATTCTATACAGCAAATTGGCGGTCTCAGGCAGCGCCACGAACCCGAGCGAAGCGAGTGGTTTGTGGTGGAGATGGGCAGAATCGAACTGCCGTATAAAAAGAATCTTAATTACCGTCTACATTTGTAGTTTATTTTGAGTGACGAAAAAGAAATAAAAAATAAACAAAAAGCTTCTTTTCCGGTCTTTCCTAATTTTCTTGAGTGCGGAAAGGTTTCCTCAAGAGTCATATCAGAAGGTGACAGCAAATAAGTCTTTGATATGCACAAGGGTCTTATTTACTGCCCTGCGCCAAATGGTACAGGGAAACCCATAACTTTAAGCGATCGCAAGTGTGTTACCACATGAGGCCAACTCAAAACTACGAGCACGAGCTAATTTAGCTGCAATTGTTTGTCCCTACACGGATCTACCGGGAGTATAGGGGTCCCGTAAAAGCAAGTAGATCAAAATATCTTCTTAGCAAAACCGATCATCCCCACGGATGTTGTAAAGGAGCCAATTAGCCTAGGTATTATAACATGAATTGACTGTATTCTATCAATGCAATACTTGGTGTAGTATGCAAGCAAGTAAACTATTAATCAATGTCTCAACACCGCGTCTGCCAGATTTCCGGGAATACTTTCGTCATTTCTGATGAAGAAGAAAAATATTGTACCGTACATGATATTCCTCTACCGACGATTTCGCCGGAAGAGCGGTTGAGATCGGTCACTGCCTTTGATAATGCGATTAATCTCTATCATGGCGAATGTGCCTTTACCAAAGAGAAAATCCTCACCAGCATTCCGCCAGAACGACATCATGTGTATAGCGCCGAAATTTTTGCTAGCGACAAATGGGATGCTCTGACATTTGGTCGTGCTTATGACTTCTCACGACCATTTTTTGAGCAATTTGCAGAATTACTTAAACTCGTGCCACTTCCCAGCAGACTCGTGATCGTCTCAACACTTGAAAATAGTAACTATGTAAATGGCGTTACCGCAGCAAAGAATTGCTATTTACTCTTCAATGGCACCAATTGTGAGGACTGTCTTTTCTGTCGTGTACTCAACCAATGCAAAAATGTTCTCGACAGCTTCAGTACTCAGAACAGTGAGCTTTGCTATGGTTGTATTAACGTCAATCAAGGATATCAATTGTTTTGGGCCGAAAATTGCAGCAATTGTAATGATTCCTATTTCTTATTTAATTGTCAGAATTTAAAACATTGTTATGGTTGTGAGAATCTCAAAGGCAAGGAATATTATTTTGAAAATCAGGAATGTACTCCTGAGGAATATCAAGAAAAACTTAAAGCCAAGAATCTTGGTAGTTATGAAGCTTGGAAACAAGAATATTTGAGCTATCTAGAACGAAAAAAGAGTACAACGCGGAAGTATTATCAAGGGAAAAACAATGAAGATGTTACAGGAAATTATATTAATAATTCTCATCATGGTAGAGAAGGATTTTTTATTTTAGACTCGCAGGATGTTTTCTCAAGCGTAAGAATCGTCAAAGGCAAAGATATTTTTTCTTCCGCTTTTGCCGTCAACAATGCCGAACAAATCTACACATGTCACGCAACTACCAATAACAGCTTCAATATGCGCTGGTGCATCGCCTGCCCAAACAACACCCGCGATATGGAATATTGTATATATACCGGCTATGGTTCCAAAAACTGCTTTGGTTGTGTAGGCCTGCGTCAGAAAGAATATTGCATACTCAATAAACAATATTCGAAAGAAGAATATTTTAATTTAGTCAGTAGAATTCGTAAGCACATGAGGGAAACTGGAGAGTATGGGCAACCATTTCCCGGATATATGTCACCGAACTATTACAATGAATCATACGCGATGGAGTTTTTACCACTCACAAAAGAAGACGCAATAAAGCGAGGCTTTCCTTGGCGAGACGAAGTGCCTCAAGAGGCCATCGACAAAGAAAGTGCTTCTCCGAATATTCCTGATCATATCGACCAATTTACAGATAACATGCTTAATAATGTTTTTGTTTGTGCACAAACTGGTAAAAAATACAGACTCGTCAAAGCAGAGTTAGATTTCTATCGTCAATTTCAAATTCCCATCCCTAGAATCGCCCCACTGGTCCGTGTTAAGAACTTATCTCGTTATTTAGAAATACAACCGGTGGTACATCGAAACTGTGACCGCTGCGACCTATCATTAGAATCAGTGTATAAAACTGAACGTGTTCTTTGTGAGCCAGACTATCAAGAAAGTTTGTTGTAGCATTATGAATTTCCCGATCGAACTGCCGGAGCATTTCTTGGAAAAAGCACGCAGCTTGAATATTAATCCTGCTGATATTACTGAACAATTTGTCCGCGGTAGTGGCAAAGGCGGACAAAAGATTAATAAGACATCAAGCACCGTCTTACTCAAGCATAACCCTACCGGTATTGAAGTTCGCTGTCAGGAATATCGTGAGCAAAGCAAGAATCGCACTGAGGCCTATAAACGCTTGATTCTCAAATTAGAAGAAAGAATCAAAGGGAAAGAATCAGAACGAGCGCGAAAGATTTTTAAGTTGATTAAACAAAAAAGAAAACGCTCCAAGCGAGCCAAAGAAAAAATGTTAGCACTGAAAAAACTCCGCGGGGAAATTAAACAAATGAGACAGAAAGTCAGTTTCTAATTGTCATCCTGAGTTGAGCGCCCCGGGCCGAAGCCACAAAGTGGAGTCTCAGACTCCTCCCTTTGGGACAATTATCAATGGAACCCAAACTTGGAGTTGGGCTTGTGAGTTCATTGTTAATTGTTAATTTTCAATTGTTAATTATTTACTCCTTAAGACACGACTGATTGTGCGTTTTGTTTCCCGCTCTTTAATGCTCTTTCGTTTGTCATGCAGTTTTTTGCCTCGAGCCAAGCCAATCTCCACTTTGATAAGATTATTTTTTAAGTATATGGACAAAGGCACACAGGTGAGACCCTCATGAATCTTGTCTTCCAGTTTCTTTAATTCGCTTTTTTTGAGTAGTAGTTCTCGAGAGCGAGTTGGTACAGCGTTATTGGTAAAAGCAGGCTTATAGGGACTGATGTGAGCATTGAGTAGGGTGGCCTTATTGCCCCGAATAACAACATAAGCACCAAGCAACTGAGCATTACCGGCACGTACAGACTTCACTTCCGGCCCAGTTAATTTAATACCAGCCTGAAAAGTTTCCAGGATCTCATATTCAAATCGCGCTTTTTTATTGATGACTAAAGACATAACAACTCAAGTTCTAAATTCTAAAGCCTGCCCTGAGCGGCAGTCGAAGGGTTCTAAATTCTAAGTTAGGTTTTAACTTTAAACTTTACACCTAGAACTTTAAACTTGATCGCAGTGTAGCAAATGCTAAATAATCTTCACATCAGTACCTATATCTGCCCAGTCGTAAACAGTTTTTGATTCTTCATAACCGAGACGGATACAACCATGACTAACGCGACGACCCAGATGAGCTTCACCCTCGTAGATACGTCCAGTACGGGTTTTCCAATATGGCAATTTATGAATACCATAGCCGCGGAAACCCCACCTGTCATTTGCTAGTCCCATCCAATTATCCATATAAAGATCATATGCTCGAGAATAACGAACATCGTTTTTGTGATCGACATGATAATCCCCAGTTGGCGTATTGTAGCCGTTCTTGCCGGTTGAAACGATGAACACATTCAGATCATCACCACCCACTTGCTGATGTAGTCTTTGAGTCTGTGTATTAATTGTGATTCGTTTTTCTGTTGCACTCACATACTGAGCGGAAGGAGTAACATCATTATCAACTACTATTGTCATGAAAAATGGCTCACTCGGTACCCATGTAACACCGTCCACAACCGGAGCAAGAGCTAGTAAATATTTTCCAGGTAAAGAAGGTGCTTTTACTTCAGCTAAGAAATTTACTTGTTCTCCAGGATTTACCACGACACCCTGGCCGTTATTTGCGCGAATACGATTGCCATTGATCCAATTTGGATCATTTGCATTATAAAAAGGACTAAGAACTTGGTCATGAGGTCTTACAGTTGCCAAACGTAATGGCGTTGAAGTGATACCGTCAGTAGCCAAAGTAATTGAGCTGAGATTCGTAAGTACCACTTCCAAATTGTAAATGTCATCATGAGGCACATAAACTTCAAAATTGGCTGTCTCAAACCTTGCAGCAAAAGTTGGCCTCTCAGCGGGATCAGTAACAACAATAGATGGCTGCTCAGCAGCAAAAACAGGGAAAGTAAGGAGTAAAACAGAGAGGGACAAGGAGAGAAACAGCCTTTTCATATTGGTTTTTTATGTTACTTGCTAAATTGTTTAATCATTTTATTATAACATATATTTGTTTTCTGCCAAATCCCCACAACTAAAGTATTTTGTGAATTAGTGAACAAAAAAAACCAGGATTTTCCTGTTCATCCTGGCAATCCCCAAATCCGATATAAAGAAGTTTGTATAGCCGCTTATTCCTTATGTATTCTACACCTATACACTTTTCTGAAAAGATATAGGAAAATTTTGCGTAGAATTTTCGGAGATAATCCGCCATAACAAAACTCCAGGCAGGATTCTAGGCTACCCTATAAGAAATGTCAATGCTATTTGCTCCAACTCACCTTTCCAGCGTTGAATACCCTAGGGTATGATGAAGGAAAAGACTTGCAAAAAACAGCTTAAAATCAACGTTCTTGGCTTACAGAGCGCAATTTATCGATGGTTGTCGATAGAACTTGGGATACGTATGCGATATCTTGCGATTTTGTGCTTCTCCCTAAGGTGAAACGCAGACTCCCTTGGGCCAACTCTGGCGATAAACCAATAGCAAGAAGCACATGGCTGGGAGAAATTGTACTAGTATGACAAGCAGACCCTGCTGAAGCATAAATACCTGAAGTATCGAGATAAAACAGCAAAGCCTCGCTTTCAATTCCGGAGAAACTGACATTTATATTGTTAGCTAATCGTTCAGTGGCATGACCATTTAAGCGACTACCCGGGATTTTGAGGATCTCAGTAATCAGTTTATCGCGGAGGTTACTTAACCTTTTCTGTTCTTTCTCCTGATCCTTTGTTGCCAATTCACAAGCTTTAGCAAAACCGATAATGCCAGGCACATTACTCGTCCCAGCGCGGAGTCCCATTTCCTGGCTACCGCCCAAGATAGAAGGACGTATTTGTGTCCCCCTGCGCACATAGAGAGCACCCACACCCTTTGGCCCATAAATTTTGCCACTATTGAGAGTCAGCAGATCTAGTTTTAATCCTTGAACATCTACTGGTAGTAAACCTAAGCATTGAGAGGCATCGGTATGAAAATAGACTTTATGTCTTCTCGTAATCTTCCCTATGTCCGTTAAAGGTTGGATGGTTCCAATTTCATTATTCGCTAACATGATCGAAACCAAAATCGTTTCAGGAGTGATGGCTCTTTCAATCTCCTTGGGATTTACCAGGCCGAATTGATCAACTCCGATATATGTAACTTTGAACCCCTGCTTTTCTAATACCTTACAAGGACTGAGAATTGATTGGTGTTCTATTTGAGAAGTAATGACATGATTGCCTCTATTCCGCAATGCTTGTGCTACACCAAAGAGTGCCAAATTATTAGCCTCGGTACCCCCGGCAGTAAAAATAATTTCTTCGGGACGGGCATTGATAGATCCGGCAACAACAGACCTGGCTTTTTCTACATCAGTTTTTACCTTACGAGCAATACTGTAAAGACTCGCCGGATTGGCATACCAGTGAGTGAAATAAGGCAACATTACTTTCAGAACCCGTGGATCTACGGGGGTGGCGCTAGCATGATCTAAGTAAATGCTTCTTTTTACCATGTTACACAGCTACCAATGCATTGATCTGAGGTATTTTCTCTTTCAATGTCTTCTCTACACCGGCATACAAAGTCATCGTAGCACTTGGACACGTAGCACATGCACCGACCAGGTGAACGGTAACAATGCCATGCTTCTCATCAACACCAAGAAGTTCAATATTTCCTCCATCAGAGATCAAGTATGGTCGAAGACTATCAAGAACTTTCTCCACTTTTTCCGTGATGCTTATTTTAGCTGAATTCTTCTTGGTAGGGCGACTTGTGCGTTTTTTAATTACTTTCGTTGGCATAGAAAAAAGTTACAGATGCTATTCTACGTATCCGACATTGGAAAAACAAGACCTAAAACTAATAAAAGTTGCTGGTATTTGTAGAACCCAGTACAGAAAGAACTTCTACAATCTGTGTCACAGTGTCATCATGCAATAATTTTTTCCTTTCTTGAGAGATCTCATTAATTTCTATTTTGAACATACCAATTACCTTACGAAGATCTACTTTTTTTTCATTGGCAGCCGTATTCATCTTTGACAACAAATCCTCAGGCAAATTCTTGAAGAGAATATTCGTTAACTCGGTTGCATAATTCACCTTATTAATTCCACTAGTAACTGCCTGTTTAAACATACTACTGAGACCACTACCACCATGAAGAACAAGCGGTATCTTGTAAGATGTAAGAGCATCAGCTATTTCTCGGATACGCTTGAAACCAATATGGGGAGTCTCGGTGTACGTGCCATGGCCATTACCAACAGCAATAGCCAAAGCATCAGGATGAACCGCTTCCACCATAGCAATCGCATGTTCTACGGTAGTATATAATTTTTCTATTTCTTGAGTGGTATGAGGTAAATCTTTGGCAAAACCAATAGCGCCCTGTTCTACTTCTAAACTCGCACCTAGAGCATGTACCTTTTCGATCATACTTTTACAACGAGCATGGTTCTCTGCATCAGGCAACATCGATAAATCAAGAAGTCCAGAACGAAATCCAGCCTGCAAAGCCTGTAGAACCAATTCATCATTTTTCTGTACATGATCAACATGCAATCCCACGGGAATTTGATAGCCGTACTTTCCAGTAAAGTACGCAATCTTTTCGGTCGCATGCGCAGCAAAGTTTGAAAATGACCAATCACAATAGACATGCTCACTCTCAGAAATTTGTAGAATTAGCGGTGAATTTACTTGAAAAGCCGCATCTAAACAAGCTTGCATGATGAGCGGATGGCGGACATTACAAGCGAGCACGGCAAACCGGTGTTCGTATGCCGGAGAAAGAAGCTCAGTAAGATTGCTGATTTTGACCATAAGATCTACGTTCTTATTATTATAACATGAAACTCGAATTCTAAATTTTAAGTTCTAAGCATGCACTGAGCGAAGCCTGCCCTGAGCTCCGGGCCGAAGGGGTCGAAGTGTTCAAAGTTGATTTAACTTAGAATTTAGAACCTAGAACTTAGAACTGTATTCAGGCCTGTATTAACTCAATAGAAAACCTGACTATAGGAGAGATATAATAATCTTAATCTTCTGAGTAATATATTGACGTAA
>Ga0154720_111_pt9 | contig 25278 bp, 25 predicted proteins | sample Rifle2008BG16ft_FD_105728 | JGI IMG/M metagenome (GOLD analysis project Ga0154720, IMG submission 105728) | Candidatus Abawacabacteria bacterium RBG_16_42_10
CTTGGGTGTGGTATTCGCATTTTGAAAACTGCCCGTATCGACGATCACGCCACTGAGTAAACAAGTGGCCATATCAGCATCCATTAGAGGCATTTTTTCTTCCAAGTTTTCGATCAGTTGTAAAATTAATTCTGCTGTAGAAGTGGCATTGATATCGACAAAGTTTACTTTGCCGTATTGCTCATTGGTAATGTGATGATCGATATTGATAATCGGTGTTTCATAAAAAAGTTCAGCTTGAGGACCGTTTGTAAGACCGGTGTATTCGAGATTGGAAGTATCGAGTGTAAAAATAAGATCAAATTTCTTGCCACCATTCAAAAATTTAACATCGTCTTTACTCAAGGCACCATTCTTCGGTGTGACAATAATATTGAGTTTAGCTCCTTCTTCCACAGTGCGGACTTGATCGACTTTTGTTTGAGTAGTGTCGATCTGGATAACAAAATCTTTGTTCAAACTAAATTCACTTGATATCCCCTGAATACCTGGTAAAAAACGAAAAACCTCCGGTACAGGATTTCGAGAATAAAAAGTCACTTTTTTCCCTAATTTAGCTAGGGCCATTTGAAGGCCTAGACCGCTGCCCAATCCATCGCCATCGATGGATGCGTGGGAAATAATCAGAATATTGCTTGCTGTATCGAGTACATTGCGTATTTGCTGAAGAGTATCCGTAGCCATAAATTATTAAAGACTATTCATATAAATGTATAATATTTGTCTTGTTACGTCAAGGATATAAGCTTTCATTCTCCACGCGTATTTTACATTGACAATCCCCACCTGTCTCATGTAGCTTAGGCCATGCTTTTTATTATCTATGCCTGTAATTAAGTCCGTATTCAAAAATGTCCGTGTAAACGAGCGCAAAAGGCTCATTAACCTCAAAACCAAGAATTCTTTCAAGAATGAGGTAAAAGAAATTAAGCAATTGTTGCTGGCTAAAAAAATCGCAGAAGCTGAGAAATTGTTACCTAAAGTTTATAAAGTCCTGGATATTGCAGCAAAGAAACATGTTATTGCCGCCAATAGTGCTGCTCGCAAGAAATCCAGCCTGGCTCGACAGATAGCTGCTGCTAAGAAATAGGCACAAATAAGTGAATAGGATGAGGAATAGTGATTAGGGTTTCTTTTTTTCAATTTCCTAATCCTATTTGCTATTTTTACAGTATCTACGTGAGCAAGTTATATACAATTTTTGCAATCTCCGCCCTCGTCACATTCTGATCCGGGTAGAATTTGCCTTGGAAGCCAGACACAATTCCGGCACCTTGTGCGTAGTCCGTGTAGGCTCTTTCTTCAGGTGCTGAGACATCGCTAAATGCTCCGGGACCTGAGGTTCCCGTGCTACTTGGTGCAGAGCCTGATGAACCTGATCCTTCCATCATGGGCAGTGGTGTTGGGTATGGACCAGGAGCTTGCTGGAAAGCATTGATGAGAATTTCTAGACATTGGAAACGAGTAGCTTTTTTATCAGGATAGAAATAATCGCTGGAGGGAATAATGCCTAACTGATAGGCTTCGTAAATGTAGGGATACAATGAATGAGTGACAGGGACATCTTTGAAGGGGAATTGTTTCTCGTAACCCATACAGCGGAAAGGAGCATATAAGGTATCAGATGCAGCAGGAGCCGCAAGATCTTGCGGCTGGACTGAAGATGAATCCATCATGAGACATCTTTCTGGGTAAGCATAGAGTCCATGTAAGCGAGCACTGTTGATAGCAATTTTGACGATTTCGGCTCGAGTAATGTCATTTTCTGGGCCGTATTTGCCGTTGCCATAGCCATTTACAATACTGTTTTCAAAGAGGTATTGAATGTACGTATAGGCCCAATGGCTTTGGGGGACATCAGTAAAACTGGGAACAAGAATAGAAAATGTATTGGTTAGGCTCTGATTATTGCCTTTTACGACAACTACATAATTGCCAGCCAAAAGATTTTTGAGAACATAATTGTATGTATAAGGTTTTATGACCTGAGCAACGACCGAGCCCGGCGGTAAAGTGTTTTTGGCAATAACTGTTAAGGCAATAATGACTTGGTTAGGAGGGCATGGTGCGCGGAAACAATAAATCGGAGAAGTCTGGCGGTATTCTTTGACTTCTTTGATTTCCCAGCCAGGATTAGGTAGATATCCGCTAATATGAACAGTGACATTATCGCCAATCTGAGGAGATTCAGGACTCAAAGTAACTGCATCAACGGCTGCAAGCATTGTTGTACCATCCCCGATGGTAATATTTTTCTCAACAGTATCACTATTTTCTAAAAACACGCGGATAGTATAAATACCTTCTGGAGCCTGAAACTTTGAAGAAGGACAAGGCATGGGCCAAGGATAGGCACTGGTATACATAACAGGGCACATTTCATAGATCATTTGATCCCAGGTATCGATAGTTTTTGTTTCGTGAGCACTCAAAGTCATAGAACGAAACTCCATAGTACAAGCCATGGTGGGGTCACCAATGCTCAGTTCATTGCCACTGCTATCAAGCACTGAAAAAAATCGATGGCAATTGCCGGCTTCATTGATAATTACTTCCGAATTCGTCGTATTTGTAACGCTAATATTGATCTGCTGTCCGATGGCATATTGATTTTGCAAATTTAGTGTGACATTTGCTGCACTAACAATACTTAAGGGCACAAAAATACCGGTAATTATCGAGATGAGCACCAAGCGACGTAGGAAAAACATAAGAAAAGGTTAAATCATTCATTAGTCAGTACGCATGATAGCACACGCCGTGTTACACGCGGAATGTAAAATCTAATATTACTCATTCTACATTTTACACTTAACATTTTTCATTCCCGAAGGGCTTTGTGATATACTCGCGGCAAATTGTTATCCCCCATGCGTAAGGTCATAAATCTCGTTATCGCCGGTGCTTTCCTCCTGTTCATTGTCTACAATTATTTCAAATTTCATCCCTATTATTTTGATCTGCAGTATGGTGTGATTTTCAATAATCCCGGGCTGATATTCAAAGTGCTTGTACTCATCGGTGTTATTGTTTTTGGCTCGTCGATGTACCGTTTGATGAATAATGCGGACGAGAAAATTACGAGAAACATTCGTCCGCTTGGAATATTCGTGTATTTCAATCTCTTTATTTTGCTTGTTTTGGGACTCTATTTCTTCGAATCCATTTTTGCAGCGAACACGAGTTTTTGGGCGAGTGTCATAGCATTCTGGGGGCATTGGCTGTACGTATTCTTCTTTTTATTTCTCTTCGTAGTAGTTGCTTCTTTAGGTGGTTACCTGGTTTTGAAACTACTCAAGGTTGATTTTCCGGAACGATCTCTACGTTTAGTAATGGGTGCTGCTGTGGGGATGGCAGTGCTGATTTTGCTTCTCAGTGTTTTAGGGCTTTTGGGTTGGCTTACCTTCTGGCCGATAGTGATTTTAGGTGCTGCAATTATATTAGTGAGTTTTTCAGTATGGAGGGCAGTTTTTAATGATCTCATGTGGGAGAAAGTAGAGATTTCTTTCGCTTATAACACGATTTCTTGGTTTTTATTCACAATTCTTGCCCTGGTAATGTCGATGAATATCATCGATCTCATTCGACCTTTCCCAATCGGTTGGGATGATATGGGCGTATATCTTAATTTTCCTCACTTAATCGCCAATAGTGGCAGTTTGCTTGCTGGCTTTCCCAATCAAGCATATATGCCTGTTTCGGCACTGGGTTTCATTGTCGCCAATTCGACGACGGTTGCCTTATTTATATCTTGGCTGGGAGGAATTCTAGCTACATTCACTTTGTATGTTTTTGGTAAGCGCTTAATAAATACTGAGGCAGGATTACTGATGGCGACAATTATGTATAGCTTGCCCATGGTGATGCATCAGTCATTTGGCGATATGAAATTGGACATGCCTCTCTTCTTTTTTATCATTGCGGGATTTTTGGCAATATTTCTCAGTATCGAAAAGCGAGAAGACTTTAAAGTTGCACTATCAGTTGATAAAAGCTTGTGGATCATTGCCGGTTTTTTGTTGGGTACAGCAATGGCTATCAAAGTGACGACAGCTATAGTGATTTTTGCTCTGATTGTTCTCCTTGCATGGCGTTTTTCCGGAATTTTTGCAGGTTTAACTGCGTTATTCTTTTTGCATGCTGTGTATTTTTATCAGTTTGTCACTGCATCGGACATTTCAGATCCTCTCAAACGTAAGATAGCAATGGTATCTCTTTTATTGGCTGTGGTCTGCGGAGCCTTTACACTCTTTAAACGTGAAAATATTGTAAAATCTCTCAAGCCATTGGGGATCATCCTTATCGGCATGGCTGTGGCCTTTGCACCTTGGGCCTATAAACACTGGTCAGAAACCCACACTCTCAGTATTAATGCTCTCCTCTATGGTGGCCCGGTAGTAACCCCTCAACCGGATTTTACTGCTGCCGGTGTTAATCTGGCTGCTTGTCAATTTACCAGTGGGAGTGAAGAAATGGGTCGTTATATTAACCCCGATGGTGGCATTATGCGTTATCTGGGTTTACCTTGGGATTTGACAATGAATATTAATCAAGCAGGATTTTATGTGGATATCAGTTTCTTGTTTTTGGGTCTTATACCGCTGCTTCTGTTATTTTGGAAACATAAAGAATGGCCTGAATTTTGGCAAAATGTGCTTTTGATGTTTGTCATCTCTTGGTATTTCTGGCTTTTTGTCGGCAGCGGCATACCCTGGTATGGCATCGGTAGCTTTCTTTTTGCCTTATTGCTCATCGTCCGAGTTAAGGAATTATTCGAGAAAAAAGTCTTATGGGGCAATATCCTGATAATCCTGGCAATTGTGATATCTCTTGTTTCCGTTGTCTCCCTCCGTGAATCCAAATTTGGCAGTGAGGTTTTTCTGTCATATGCCTTTGGACTTCGAAATGCTGATCAAGTCATGGATGCCACCAGTCCGAATTACCGTTTGATTGCCAGTACAATCAATCAAGAAACGAGCACGACAGAACATCCCAATTATGTGTACCGCATCGGCACTTTTATTACGTATTTCTTGAACAATAATCGTGAGCGTTTGTATAACGATGCGCAGTTAGATGTCTTTAACTGTATTGATGGTGATCATACTGATGATGCTCGCACAGTGGAACGCTTACGAAAACTTGGTTTCCATTATATGGTTTATGATACGAATACAGCCACAATTGAAAAAGACATCAATGGTACTCTGCATCAGAAAGTAAACCGTTTCACGAGCTTTGCCATGAATAATCTCAAGGTCATCGCACCTACAGACCCATCACGCTATAATGAAGGCATTCTCTTCCTAGAGATTCCCCAAACTTAATATGAAGACTGTCGCTGTTATTCCCGCTTACAACGAAGCAAATCATATTGCAGATATCGTTCAGGCGGTACTGCCGCATGTCGAAGAAGTGGTGGTCATAGATGACGGTAGTAGTGACAATACTTCCGAGAGAGCTTTGGCAGCGGGGGCCACCGTCCTTACGCATGTGATCAATTGCGGTGCCGGTGCTGCCACTCAGACCGGCCTTAGCTATGCTCTCGACAATGGTGCTGATTATGTAGTGACTTTTGATGGTGATGGTCAGCATGATCCGAAAGATATCCCTGGCATGTTGGAATTTATTCAAAAAGAACAAAAAGATGTTGTCCTTGGTAGCCGTTTTCTCAAGAAAAACGATATTCCCAAGTTGCGACTCTGGGCAAATAAGATTGCCAATACCATTACTTTCTTTCTCTCGGGTATAGCTATCTCAGATAGTCAGTCGGGCTTCAAAGTGTTTTCTCGGCATGCTCTTCCGCGTATCAACATCACTGCCAACGGTTTTGAGTTTTGTACGGAAATCATTCGTACGATTGCCAATGAAAATCTCAGCTACACCGAGTATCCTATATCTGTGTACTATTCAGAGGAAAGTATGGCCAAGGGACAGAACTTCTCTACCGGTGTTGTTACGGTATTCAAACTCATCGTTCGTAGTCTCATGCGCTAAATATGCCTGCAACTATCAATCTTTTTAACATCCTCGTTCCGCTCTTTGCTCTCATCATGATTGCCAAGGCCTACTCGCATTTTCGTCGTACTGAGAAAAGCTTGCGAGAGCTTATAACATGGATTTTCATCTGGGGAGCAATCGGCTATATCGGTTTCAATCCTGATATTGTCACAAGACTTTCTGGTTTCCTAGGGATCAAATCGGGTCTCAATGTGATTATTTTCTTTTCGATTGTTATTTTGTTTTATATTGTTTTCAAATTGATCATTGCCTTGGAACAGACTGAGATGAGGATCACTCGGCTGGTGAGAGGGATGGCTTTGAAAAATGCTCACAAGAAGCCTCCTGGAAAATAATATGAAGATTTTATTTATTTTTGATTACTACTTTCCCCATATCGGTGGGGCAGAGACTTTATACCAAAAATTGGCAGAGTATTTTTCTCAAGATCATGAAGTGCATGTTGTTACTCAACAGACGAGTCAATCTGTAGCAGAGGAAGTATTGAATGATGTACATATTCACCGTATCTCTTGTTTCCATCGTGCCTTATTTCCCTATGCTGCCTTGGAAACTGCAAAAGAGCTCGCTCAGGATGCGGATATTATCCAAGCAACTACCTATAGTTCAGCAGTTTTGGCCAGTAGGTTGCGTAATTACTCCAAGGCTAAAATGATTTTATTGGTGCATGAGGTTTTGGGTGAGCGTTGGTTTCAATTGGGTTTACCCTGGTTACAGGCCTGGCTCTATCATCGATACGAACGCATGATCTTCCGTACACCGTTTGATCGCTATATCGCTATTTCTCAAAGTACGGGAAAACAGTTAGAAAAGGTTGGTGTATCTCCAACAAAGATGGAAATCATTTACAATGGTGTCGACAATGAGCTTTTTCAAGAGCGAGAGATGAATTGGGAATTACGTCATCAATTAGGTATTTCCGATCATGAATATGTATATCTCTATGCTGGTCGTCCTGGTGCGACGAAAGGCGTCTTTACTCTATTAGAAGCAGCAAAGGAATTGTCGAAAGATAAACGTTTCTGTTGTGTGCTGATTTTGGGGAAAAATCCAACGCATGATTATCAAAAAGTAAAGAATTTTATCGCAAAGAACAGATTGGGAAAAAGCATTATCTTGGTTGATTCAGTTTTACGATCAGATCTCCCTCACTATTTGGCAATTGCTAATGTGGTAGTGGTTCCTTCATTCACCGAAGGTTTTGGTTTCTTAGCAGCTGAAGTATCAAATATGCAAATTCCTATGATTGTGACTAATGTTGATGCCTTGCCTGAAGTGGTATCGGGACAGGTGATATTCATCCCCAGTAAATCAAGTAGTGCTATAGTTGCTGCGGTTGAGAAAGCAGAGCAAGGTATGTTTCAAACTGTTTCTCCTAAAGATTTCTCTTGGGAGACATCTTTAGCTCAGTATGATCACTTATATGAACAGCTCAGTACTACCTAAAGAACAGCCATTAGTAAGCGTAGTAATCGCTACCTACAATCGCGCAAATGACATTATGCGAGCGATTAATTCTGTGCGCGATCAAAGCTACACCAACAAAGAAATCATTGTGGTAAACGATGGTAGTTCAGATAATACTCAACACACTTTAGAACAACAATCAGACATCATATTGATCAATAACAAAACCAACCTACGATTGCAGAAATCTTTAAACATTGGCTGCAACGCTGCTCGCGGGAAATATATTGCTCGTTTAGATGATCATGATCAATGGATTGATGAGGAGAAATTGGCTAAACAAGTCGCATTTCTTGAGAAGAATCCTGATGTCGCTATTGTGGGGACGGCTGCAAAATCAGGTGAAAGAAAAATTATGAACCCTTTGAGTGATAAGGATATTAGGAGACAGATGCTATTCAGATGTCCTTTTTGCCATATTACTATTGTGATGAGAAAAGAGGCTTTTGCAAGTGTAGGTGGTTATGATGAGACCCTCACTTATAGCGAAGATTGGGCATTGTGGATGAAGTTGGGGCAAAAATATCAGTTAGCTAATTTGTCTGATGTCACAACAGTGATTTCTGAAGAAACAGGGCTTACCAATATAAATTATGTTTCCCAATATACGACAAACAGGACACTCATTAAAAGCTATAAGAATATTTATTCCGGATTTCTTCGTGCTATGACGTATCATTGGTCTGTGCGACAATTCCTTCGAATGTTTAAGCTGGGAGGCACTATGCATAAACGATTTATCAGAATATATGATTACTTTTTTCTGAGAATGCAGTAGTATACTGTCAAATCCTTATATGAATAGTCATACACGCACAAATCAATGGGATCTTTTTAAGATTCTTGTGCATGCAGAGTTAGTGCAAAGGTATCAGGGATCAATGCTTGGTTTCTTGTGGGTTTTTTTGAAACCATTATTGTTGTTTTTTGTTTTGCTTGGTGTGTTTCAAGTATTTGCTATTTCACAGGGAATCAACAATTATCCGTTATATTTATTACTCGGTATTTTGACTTTCAATTTTTTTAGCGAGGGGACCACATTGGGTATGAATGCAATCTTAAATAAAAGCCATATCATCAAAAAGATTGCTTTTGATAGAAAATTGGCAGTATTGGCGAGTGTTACTCATGCGGGTATGAATTACCTTTTTTCTCTGTTGATTTTTACTCTGATATCTTTTTATTTAGGTAATTTTGTTTCTTTTGTTGAATTATTCGTGTTTGTTTTTCATGTTATTGCACTCGCGCTTTTGATAGCGTGTATCAGCGCTTTCTTAAGTATTGTTGTTGTGTGGTTTCGAGATCTGAGTAGTATCTGGGAGGTTTTATTGTTAATGCTTTTTTACCTCACGCCGGTTTTTTATCCGGTACAAATTGTTCCTCCAGCATGGCGGGATTTATATATGCTTAATCCTCTGACGATACTGATTACTAATATGAGAAATATATTGATAAGTCATGATCTTTCTCAAGTAAGTTTTACTTGGCTGCTTGCAGTTATAATCGGTCCTTTGGCAATTCTGGGATATATTTTCTTTGGCCATTTCTCAAAGTATATTGCTGAACAAATCTAATTTTATGAATACTCAACAAATGGTTTTACAAGTAGAGGAGATCTCGAAATCATTCTTTATTCCAGAAATGATCGTAAACACTTTGCGTGAGCGCTTTATCACCAGTCTTTTTAAGCGAAAGTTAACGCTTCATGAACATCAAATTTTGAAGGCTGTTAGTTTTTCGGTCGAGAAGGGACAGTTTTTAGGAATCATTGGTTCTAATGGTTCTGGTAAATCTACTTTGCTCAAAATTATATCGGGTATATACGTTCCTGATCAGGGTAATATCATTATGAAGGCTAAGTTAGTACCTTTTTTAGAGTTAGGAGTGGGTTTTAACCCTGAGTTAACTGGCCGAGAGAATATTTTCTTAAATGGCATTATTTTGGGTATGACTAGAAAAGAAGTAACTCATCTCTTTGAAAAAATAGTAGAATTTTCGGAACTTAAAGAGTTTTTGGATTTGAAACTTAAAAATTACAGCAGTGGTATGCAGTTGCGATTGGCTTTTGCTATTGCTGTTCATGTGCATGCTGATATTTATATATTTGATGAGGTTTTAGCTGTTGGTGATTTGCATTTTCAACAGAAATGCTTACAGGTCTTTGAGGAGTTTAGAAGAAAAGGAGTTTCAATTATTCTTGTGAGTCATAATCTGGAGCAAATAAAAAACTTCTGTGACCAAGTGATTTGGTTAGATAATGGAAAGGTACGGATGATGGGAGATCCTGAACCGGTGGTCAGTGAGTATATCAAAGCTAGTTAATTTTTATGTCCCCAAGTCACAAAATACCCTTTGAAGACATTAGTTGGACCTTCTGGTTCTTTATTGAGAAGCTATATAAGCAATTGCTGCATGATGGAGTGAGAGATGTTTTTTTTCTCGCACGGGAAGGAGACTTTCTTAAGCAATTGTTTGATCTCTATCAAAAGGATCTAGCGAAAGATCCTTTGATTAATACACATTATCTTTTGGTCTCTCGACGAGCCACTTTTTTGCCATCTTTGCGCCCCTTGTCAGGGGAGAATTTCGCTCGTTTATTTTCGAAATTCCTTGATTTCTCTCTCAACAACTTCTTACGTAGTCTCAATTTTTCTTCTGACGATATACAACAAGTTCTTGCTGAAATGAAAGTTGATCAAAATACACTCATCAGGTCTTTTAAAGACTCGGAAACATTACAATTATTACTTCAGAATCAAAGTTTTCAGAAGCTGTATGAACAAAAGAGAATAGAACAAAAGCAAAAATATATCGGGTATTTGCAATCCTTTCCTGTTGAACTTGAAAAAGGAATGCATGTTGTCGATATTGGTTGGCATGGCAGTATACAAGACAATATGTTTCATATTCTTGATGAAGAAATTCCCATAAGTGGCTATTATCTTGGTTTAGTGAAGCATGCAGATATGAGTTTGGCTCAGAATGATAAAAAGGGCTTATTATTCTCGTATTTTCCTACGCCTACCAAATATTACTCTGTATACAGTCATAACTGCTCTTTATTTGAACTTATTGCTGGGACCCCGCATGGGATGGTGTTATCATATGTAAAAAACAATAACACTTTTCAAGCAGTTTTAGATGAAGGGAAAGAAGAAATAGATTTGTTTCATAGCAAAATAGTACCGATACAAAAAAGAATTTTGGCTTACTTTGAGCGATTCACTCTTTTGTCTGATCAAGAGAGAGAATATCTTATAGCCAAAGGTCATGCTCGAATGGTATTTTTACCCTCAAAAGCAGAAATAGATTTTTTCCGTAGTCTCTATCATTTTGAAAAGTTTGGTTTGTTTCAAAAAACATACTTTCAACACATATTTAGCAATAATACGCTGTCACCTATTTGTTGGCGACTACTTACATTGTATAACACGAAAATCCCTTTTCTTTGGCGTGTATATGGTTGGTTTAAATATCTAAGGCATTTTATCTTGGTTTGGTAGCTTCCATTATCAGAATGAAAAGGGTATTTTAATGCGTAGTTTCCTCTATCATAAGTCATTGTTGCCATGTTTATTGTTAGCCCTCGCCAGTTATCGAGATTAGTCGAAAAAAACCAAGTAAAAACTATTACTGTCGATATTTTTGACACCGTGCTTTTACGGAAAATATATCCTGAAGATAGACAGTTTTTATTGCACGCCAAAGAGGCGGTGGTCATTATTCAGAATCACTTAGATGTTGATATTGATCCCTTTTATTTTTATTCACTGCGGAAGTATTGCCGTTCTATTATAGATGATACCAAGGCATGGAATGGTTTAGAACGTGAGGCCCGTATTCAAGAGATTTTTGGGCTGCTTATTGAAACGCTAACTCAAAAATATGAAATAACGCTTCAATCAGAAGAAAAGCAAGTTATCATTAATGAACTGATTGAAAAAGAATTAGATATCGAAAAGAAAAATCTTCGCCTCAATTCTCCCCTGGTTGAGGCTCTAAGGAGCATTAAATCTCAAGGAATCCGTGTTTTCTTCCTGTCAGATATGTATCTAAGTTGTGATCATGTGAAGGGCTTGTTAGATCACTTTGGTGCAAGTGATGTCTTTGATGATGGTTTCTGTTCATCAGATTTTGGTTATGGGAAGTCTAGAGGAAAATTATTCTTGCACCTAAAAAAAGAGAATCTGATTCCTGGTTTCTATTTAATTAACAATCTTCATGTCGGGGATAACGAGATTTCTGATTATCGAGCGCCACGCATTCTTGGTGTTTGTGCAGTGCATTATAGAACCTTGCGAAATACTTTTTATCGCACTACTAAGTTTTGGTGGGGAGTGTTAATGCTTCGCATTAATCAATGGGGTAATAACAGGAGATTGCAGAAAAAGATGAATGCTTATGTAAAAGCTAAGTGTGCACATTTTAGTAAGAACCAAAAAGTGTTGTACAGATTTGGTTTCTCGATCGCTCCTGCATTACTCAAATATCTGGATTATGTCTCTCTTACCAGCCATATAACCAAGGAACCGATATTTTTCTTATCTAGCGAAGGGAAAACTTTTATAGAATTGTTAGAGGTACTTGGGAAAAAAGATTCTGTTCATACGTTGGATTCTTTTAATAGGATTAATTTATTAAGAGGGTATACTTATCTTCATTTTATTAAATCTTCTGTGCAACATCCTGAACCTTTATTGAAAGTGTTTAGTAAAGGCGAAGGTAAAAGTACATTGGATGATTTCTTAAAGAGTATCGGGGTTTCTCGTTTCGATTATGGGCTTACCAAACTAGCTTTGCATCAGCTTTCTTTGAAGGAGTTGATTCAAAAATTATTACAGTCTGAAATTGGTAATAAAGTAATGCTGGAAAGTCTTAATAAGAGTTATGATGATTTGCTAAAAGAATTAAATGAATCAGGATTTTTGAATTACCAGAAGGTGATTGTTGCTGACATTGGTTGGGGAGGAACAATACAGATTTTATTGGAACAGATGTTGGAATTCATTAAGAAAGATATGTCCTTAAGGGGTGTTTATTTTGGTCTAACAGGTTTTAATATGTTTGACTTGCCGCGTCCTTATAATATGAAAGGAGTGATATTTGAGAATATTTATGATGAGTTTGCTAGAAAGGCGCTGATTGAGGAGATTTGGGAGAATATTCTTACTACAAAAAACACTGACGACGAAAAGTTAATGCACATTCAGAGCGGTATTTTTGATTGCTTTAGATATTACAGAACTGGATTGCAGTGTACGCCTGCAGATCTATTTGCCTTGTATAGAAATAAAATAATTAAAACATTTGACAACCCAAGTAAACGTGAAGTTATGTTGTTGGGTTCCATCGAACACGACGTTGGTTTTGGTAGTAACCTTTCTCGTCCTCTTGTAGACATGCAGCACAGTAAATGGAAATTATATGCCATAATGTTTTCGTCACCGCGCAGATTTGCGAAACTTTATGCTGACCAGTATTGGAAACAGGGGTTTGGAGTTTGGTACGGAATGAAAAGAACATTGCACACAGGCACAAACGTTTTCCTTATAATAAGGAGGATTTTCGGTACACGAAAAAAGAAGTAAATTACCAATCTATATATATGGCACTTTTATTACATTCTATGTTTGAGTTCTGGCCAATAATTGAGAAAATTCTCAAACTGTCAGATGCAAAACTAGTGACAGAGATCGGTTCGGAAAATGCTACTACAACAAAAGCTTTATGTGATTGGGCTGTGCTAGATAAAGCGTGTAGGATTATCTCTGTTGATGTGAAGCCTGATGAACAATTGTTGGCACTAGCAAAAGATTTTAAGCAGCTAAAAGTGTTGGCAAAATCGAGTTTGGAAGTATTACCAGAGCTGCCAGTGCAAGATATCTATCTCATTGATGGAGACCACAATTACTATACCGTTTATTCTGAGCTACAAAAAATCCACGAAAAAAGTGTCGCCCATGGGCACCCTGTGATAATTATTCTTCATGATGTTGGTTGGCCATGTGCCAGACGTGATCTATATTATTATCCAAGTTTGATACCGGAATCGTTTAGGCAGCCTTTTTCTTTTGACATGGGGATCACTTTAGATAATAGCGGTTTAATATCAGGAGGATTTCGAGGAGAGAGTGCCTTTGCCTGTGCAGAAAAAGAAGGGGGGCCGCGTAATGGCATACTCACTGCGATTGAAGATTTTATGGGCCAGAATCCTGTATACGAATTTGACAAAATTGATGCTGTCTTTGGCTTGGGAATAATGATTTCGGACCAACATCCAGTAAAAGTATTGGTGACAGATTGTATAACTTCCTATTCTGGTAACTTTTTACTTTCCACATTAGAGCGAAACCGTTTAGAACTTTTCCTGCGTGTTATCGCTTTGCAAGATGAGGTTTTGGAACTCAAGAAATCACAGGATTCTTCAATTTCTCCCTCCACACCTTCCCAATAAATACAAAAGTTGCTCGCATTATTCTGATAAATCTGAAAGGCTGGGTAATCAGTCGCCAAAACCATTCTAAGTTCATTCTTCGGAGCAGTCCAGGTGCGCGTTTGGCTTTGAAACCCTTGTGAGCAATGTGTGATGTCTTAGCAATGAAATCAAAAGTACCGCCGACGCCCATGGCTAATTTAACATGATGTAATTTGTGAAAATGTTCGGCAATCCAGATGTCTTGGGCAGGGAATTGAAAGGCCACAAAAAGCACCGATGCCTTACTATCATTGATAATATGAATGATCTTAGCCGCATCCGTTTCCTTCGGTGATCCGGGAAAGAATCCTGCTATCTTGATACCAGGGAAAAATTCTTGAAGTTTCTTGGCGGTTTTTTCTCCTACGCCATTGGCGCCACCCAGGAGAAAGATTCGTTCCTGATTTTTGTTCAGTTCTTCGACAAGTGGCAGAAAGAGGTCACTGCCGGTGACGCGCTCGGGTAGTGGATCGCGTGTGACTCGCTTTGTAAAAGGGATAAGGACTAATGAATAACAAAGTTGCCAGAAGATGTAGAGGGGCTTGGTGAGTTTATAGAGTCGTGGAAAGAGTGGTTTTCTCGCCAGGAAATGTGTAGCCCATAATATACCAATGCCATCAGCCAGATGAATGTCAGCAGTTTTCAATACATTTTTAAATTGCGCATTTTCCATGCTCTCCAGGACAAACTCAGGATTAATGGTGACTACCCGAGTTTTGTGCTGCGCTTTCACTCGATCAGCAATAGCTTGAATTGCCTCTTTTTGAGTGTAGGGATCGAAGGGAATGTCGAAGAGAGAAATGGGATGTTGCATATAGTGATCCCTTTCAGTCTTACCGTGAGTAGGTAGTCTGTCAATGAGTTCTAAGTTCAAAGTTCTAAATTCTAAGTTAAAAAACTGTCAAGAAGAATTATTTCATTTTTGATCTGGTATCATGGCTTTAAATTCTATGGTATAGTATGAGTAGTATTACTATAATTACTATGAATGCTATACTTACAGTTTTTGGCAAGGGACAGGTTACTTTACCCAAATCTATGCGAGATAAGTACAAAACTAAATATTTTCTAGCGAGGGAAGTAGATGGAGGGATTTTTATTCAGCCTATTAGTGTAGATGAAAATGTTACATTTTCTGAAACCGAGAAAGATATTTCTTTGTCTTTCAATCCACCGATTAACGCTAAGAAATTACTTAAAAAGTTGAAAGAAGCAGATGGAACATTATAAGAAGTTTTTAGCAAAGTTATCTGCTAAGAACAAAGAAAGTGTATATGTGATTATTGAAAAACTGATAAGCCTGGATTTTGCAAATCTGGATATCAAGAAATTAAGGGGATATCCTTCTTGGTATCGTGTTCGGGTTGGTAAAATCAGGATAATATATCGCTATAATGGTAGGTTTGTGCAAATTATCGATATTGGTTTTCGTAAGGATGCCTACAAATAGTGATTTCTGTGTTTTTATACCAACACTTGTTTAGATGTATTGTTAATTGTATACTATGTTGTCTACAAATGATTCATTAATTGTTGGCAGTGCGGAATTGAGAGCGAATTCTGCTGAGATCTTGGATACCCTCAAGCACAAAAAAGTGATCGTTACTCAACGCGGTAAACCGGTGGGAGTCATGCTGGATTTTGCAGAGTATGAAAAAAATGAAAAATATATTGAAATGGTCGAAGATATAGTATTAACTCATATTGCAAATGAGCGATCAAAAAACTCAAAACCATCTGATTATTTGACCGCTGAACAAATGCAAAAGTTAATTTTTTCTCAAAAATAATGGCATATTCTGTTCTCTTTAATCCATTGGTATGGAAGGAAGATCTTAAAAAGATAGCTATAGTAGATCAGAACCGTATATATAAAGAAATCATGAAGAAACTGGCCATCTCGCCACTAGACTATGGTAGGCCGCTTTCGGGAGACTTAACGAATCATTTCTTTCTGCGTATTGGACAATATAGGGTGGTTTATGAAGTGAAGAAACAGCAGGTTCAGGTTTTGGTTATCAAGGTGGGTTTCAGACGAGATATGGAAGCATATCTGCAAGCTGTAAAGAGGATTCTGAAAGATTAATTTATATGCCAGATATCTCCCTCCTTCTTCGATACATCGATAAAGTAAAAAGTCATTATTTTGCAAAGCGAAAAACCTATCAAGAACGTTTGGCACTTTTACAAAAAGCTTGGCAGTCTTTGGTAAAAGATCGTTTGCCACTGGCTGACCACCAGATCAATTATCCAGGCTATAAAAAGACACAATACCGAGTATTATCTGTCGATAGTTCGCCCATAGATCTTTCTCGACATCGTAGTATTCCTTTGAAGGCTTTGTCGTTATCGAGAGTGCTGACTGATTATAAAAAAGGCGAAGAAATTATTGAGTCAGAAATACAAGATATTCCTGAAAGTGATGAAATTGGTGCTCTGGATTTTCCCTTGCGTGAACTCAAATATGCTTGTGACTTTGGAAAAGAAGTTGATATCATTATGCTCGATGGCAGCCTGATTCGGTGGCAGTGGTGGCAACTACAAAAGGACAAACGAGATGTCTTTGTTAAAAATTATGCAGACTTGCTCAACGCTTCATATGCAAAAAAACAGCCCGTCTTGGGCATTATTGACCGTTCTTTGAGCCGAGATATCACTCATCTTTTGGAATTGGCCACCAAGCAAGATTTTGCTGGTTTTGTGGATAGCGATCTTTTCTTGGGTGTATTGCAAGAAGATCAGTTTTCGCCCGTTTTCATAAGCTATTCACCCATTATCAAGCTTTTACCAGAATACAAAGTGGCATATTGCTACTATCGTAAATGGAATAATGTTTTGCGCATAGAATTTTTATCGAGAGATATTTCAGAAAATGTGTGGCAATATTGCGTTGATCAGATTGAAAAAGTCAAAGGTTTCCCTTGGAGCATAGCGCGTGCTCATAATCTGTGTGTTGTGAAGGAGTCTCAAAAGCAGGTGATAGAAAGACTTCTGACCCAAGAAGGACTGTCTCAAAAAGAAATAATGAAACGAACGGGAAGTTGACAGCTTCTCTGAAAGTTGTAACATGTTTCATTCCACTATAAAAATATCGCTTCTTTTATTATATGTCTAACACGATAGACGAGCGTGGTGTGATCATTACCGACTCACTCAAATTGCCCGAGTTTTCTCGAGAATTGCCTTTTTGGACACCGGTTATATTGAGAGCGGTGCGAGAAAGTCCGTTCTATGAAAATCGAGCACGGTGTGCGCTTGAAACACCACAAACAGAAGAAGAGCAAGTCTTTGGAAACGGCCTCAGTGATTTCCTCAGAAATAAAAATTATATTGTCATGGTTTTGACGCATTATGAGACCATGTTTAAAAAACCTTATAAACAATGGGCAAATGAGGACTGGCATACTGTAAGCCATTTTGAAGCACAGGCACTGTTACCATTGATTCAACAGGGATGTTTATCTGAGAGAGATATTAAACCGATTTGGGGAGAAAAGTTTTTGGCTCTCAAACCGGAACAGCGTATTGCAAAGGTTATTCAATTACTAACCACTTTCTTATATCAAGTGTTTGAAGTTGCCATTACCAGAGCTGACATCAAAGAGCTTATTAAGCAAAGTCGTAGCGACACGATTGCCCCGCTTGTCAGTGATCATCCTTCTTCCAAACCACCTGTAGCTCAAGTGGCAGAGTGGGAAGATCAATTTCAACAATTCTTTGCTCAAGTCCCCCCGGAATATCAAGGGAAGGATTATCAGCTGTATTATCGTTTTGCGTTTTTTAGAGGCCATATCACGGATGCTTTTGAGAAGATGGGGCCTATTTCCTCTGTGTCTGCTGAGGCAGAAGAACATGCCATTGAGCATGTACAAAAACAAACAGGGATTTCTTATGATGTGATAAGAAAAGCATATCGTGTCTATATCCAGGATCCTGAATTAGTAAAAAATCCTAATTCTCCTATCAGTCATATCATGGATCGAGAGCGCAGCATGCGGCTACAAGAGGCGAAACGGCAATTGGAAAAAGAGCCTCAATCTATCAACAGCATTAAAACTATTACTCAAGGACTCACCAGTGTCAGGGGAGATAATCCAATGATGCCACAAGGTGCTGCTATGCAAATTGTCACCGCAGAAGGTATGGTGGCATGCATCTATGCGGACGAACATCGCATGGTGGTACGCTATCCCAGACTCGAATATGATATGCACAAGATCTATGAAAAGGTTTGCGCATTTGTGCAGGCACAGAGGGCATCTGGAAGAGAAATTGTCAGTTCTGCTGCTTTTAAGAAATTGGATACGATGCTGTCTTCACAAGTAGATAACGTTTTTAATACGTATTACACGCAGATAGCATACAATCAATCACACCAAGTTTTGGCAGAACTCAGAAAAAATGTGGAAGAACGAAAAGACTTTCATGTCGAACATATTACCAAGGTGCTTGAGATGGTTTCCGGCCTAAAAGCGTGTGTGCGGGAGGGTTTTAACCCCATGACGTTTAAAGCACTTGAGCGTTTGTTTATGCATGATAATACTGAATGGAATGAAACTATGGCCTGGCTTTCCAGTCCGGCAATCGTTTCCGGAGATATGACCGATGAAAAATATGCAAATATTTTGGGGCAGGTGGAGCAGATTGTCGATGCACGAAGTGAAATAGCACGCATTAGAGCTGCCAAGCCTTATTTTGTACATTTAAAAAAGCGATTACGCGAATATATTTCCCATCTACAGCCATCCGAACACGGTTATGCCAAAGCATCTATTGATGCTCTCACGAAGTTGGAACAAAAGTGGAAATCATTTAGTGATTGCTATGATGCATTGAGTACACATCCCGATGAAGATCAGGCCTCTAAGCAAGAATTTTTGCTTTGGCTAAACATATTGCATGACACACTTCATGAACAAGAAAAACAGTTGCAGAATATCCCTCAAATCATTGAACAACAATTTATCTCATTAAAAAATGCCATGTGCGAGGGAGAGGTAAATGATTCTGTTTGGGGTTGGGCCCAGAAACAGTACGAAATGCGTCATGCAGGACAGGCGAGGCGTCTTGATTCTGCAGGCTTTGTTCCTCTTGTGAGAAGATTTACTTTGGATGATGATACTATGAAAATGATTTGGCAGCACTGGCAGGAAGGTATGTTTGGCGCAGTTCTCAACAATCAGATCCCACCGGAGAAAGAAAATCTCCATGAATTAATTCTTGGTAATCTGCCTGTTTTCGACCAGGACATTGGTCGTTTTCCCAAGATATATCCGGAATTTTGGTATATCAATCCTGAACAATATTTGGGTATGAGTGAATCAAAAGTTCCTCTAGCCGATGCCGTTATCATGACTGTGAATACCGACCAAGGAAAACTGGAACAGTGGCAGCTTCTGTATACCCTCGGTACATTGAAACTACGCAAGATAGCTGATGTCCCAGGAGGACGTGGCGGTAGAGCCCAAACGATATTTACAAGTGAAGGACACTAAACAAGTTCTAAGTTCTAAGTTCAAGGTTAAAACTCAGAATTCAACTTAGAATTTAGAACCCTTCGACATGCTCAGGGCATGCTTTAAACTTAGAACTTGAATATGCTATTCTCTTGTCGCTTTAAAAAGTGAACATGGGACTTTGGAATTGGATCTTTCCTGACGCCACAACGAAGGAGCTCAAGCGTATTACTCCGATGGTGGCACGTATCAACAAATTTGAAGAAGAATATCAGTCTTTCAGTGAAGGAGAATTACGAAGAAAGACTGAAGAGTTTCGCGATCGTATTGCCAATGGAGAGTCTGTGGATAGTCTTCTTCCCGAAGCCTTTGCAGTGGTGAAGAATGCATGTCGTCGTCTCATAGGGACGAAATATACGATTTCAGGGCTCGAAAAAACGTGGAATATGATTCCTTTTGATGTGCAGCTGATTGGTGGCCTGGTGATGCATCGTGGTCAGATTGCCGAGATGAAAACCGGTGAAGGAAAAACCCTCGTATGTACTTTGCCTGTGTATCTCAATGCTCTGGAAGGCAAGGGTGTTCATGTGATCACCGTCAATGATTATCTGGCTCGCCGCGATAGCGAATGGATGGGACTAGTCTATAGATTTTTGGGTCTCTCGGTAGGAACGGTAGTTCATGGTCTGGATGAGAAACAAAGAAAAGAGGCATACAGTTGTGACATTACCTATGGTACGAACAATGAATTCGGTTTCGATTATCTGCGTGACAATATGGTGCAAGATATCAATCATATTGTTCAGAGAGATTTGCATTATGCCATTGTGGATGAAGTGGACTCGATCTTGGTCGATGAGGCACGTACGCCTCTGATCATTTCCGCGCCTGCACAAGAATCAACTTCAAAGTATGTTAAATATAGCCAGTTAATTCCTCGTCTCAAAAAAGATGAAGACTTTGTTGTTGATGAGAAGTTAAAAACATCAACATTAACAGAAAAGGGCATAGCAAATATGGAACAAATGTTGGGTTTAAAAAATATCTATACTGATGCTGGATTTACTGAAGTCCACCACATTGAGCAAGCGTTACGGGCACAGGCTTTGTTTATGCTTGATCGCGACTATGTGGTCAAAGATGGCGAAGTGGTGATCGTTGATGAATTTACCGGTCGTCTCATGCCAGGGCGACGTTTCTCAGAAGGACTTCATCAAGCTTTGGAAGCCAAAGAAGGCGTAGAAGTAAAAAGAGAAAGCAAAACCTTGGCCACGATTACTTTTCAAAATTATTTCAGACTCTACAAAAAACTGGCAGGTATGACCGGTACCGCCGCTACTGAAGCAGAAGAATTTGAATCAATTTACAATTTACCCGTTATTTCTGTACCCACTCATAAACCGGTTACTCGTAAAGATTTGCCAGATCTTGTCTACAAAAATGAACGCGGTAAATTTATGGCTGTGGTACGCGAAATTAAAAAGAAATATGAAGCCGGTCAACCAGTGCTCGTCGGTACCATATCAATTGAGCGATCGGAGCATTTGAGTGATCTCCTCCACAAAGAAAATGTCCCTCATCAAGTGCTCAATGCGAAGTTTCATGAGAAAGAAGCAGAAATTATTGCTCTCGCCGGTCAAAAAGGAGCGGTAACTATTGCTACCAATATGGCTGGTCGTGGTACCGATATTCAATTGGGGGCTGAAGTTGTTGAGTTGGGAGGACTGCATGTCTTGGGCACAGAGCGTCATGAATCTCGTCGTATTGATAATCAGTTACGCGGTCGTTCTGGTCGTCAGGGAGATCCCGGTAGCAGTCAGTTCTATGTGTCAATGGAAGATGATCTTATGCGCTTATTTGCAGGAGATCGCATTAAGACACTCATGGAAAGACTGAATATTCCGGATGATCAAGAGATTGAAAATTCAATGATGACATATTCGATTGAAAGTGCACAGAAGCGAGTAGAAGGTCGTAACTTCGACATTCGTAAACATGTTTTACAATATGACAATGTGATGAATCGTCATCGCCACCTGATCTATGCACGTCGACGCAAAATACTACTCGCCACAGATTTGAGAGCTGATATTCGAGAAATGCTGAGAGGTGAAATCGCCAGTTTGGTCCGCGGACATATCAATGTCGAGACTGCTGAAATAGATCGTGACAAAGTCCGTGAAGATCTCATGGCCATCCATAAACTGGATCCAGATAGTATTTCTACCTTGCCGGAGGATATTATCCACGATACTGAAATTCTCATTGAGAAAGTTACCGATGCGTATATAGCTGCTTATGATGACAAGGCAGCGAAAGCTCCGAGCGCTGAAGCAATGCAATTGTTAGAAAAGTTCGTGTGTTTACGAACCATTGATTCTCTCTGGATGGATCATCTCGATCATATGCAGTACTTACGCGAGAAAGTGTCACTCAAGGCTTATGGCCAGAGAGATCCTTTGGTTGAATACAAACAAGAAGCATATCTGGCGATGGAACGTCTCTTAACCATGGTTCAATCAGGAATTGTTCATACTATCTTCAAGGTCGACTTCACGCCACAAATACAGCAAATTGCCCAGCCTATTAATATTATGACGAATGAACAACAAATTGAGAATCAAATTGAAGAAAGTAGTTTGATTGCGAAGCCTCAGAAGATGACTACAATCCGACAGGGTACAAAAGTTGATCGTAATGATCCCTGCCCTTGTGGCAGCGGCAAGAAATACAAGAAATGCCATGGCAAATAAACTAGACTAACAAATTTACGTCTGCTACGTTGCTTCCTTAATAATAATATTATGAGGAATACTGTTTTGGTTGTAGATGGGGGTGGGCGTGGTGCAGTTTTGGTAGATAAATATGCTCAAAGTGAACATGTTGATAGAGTTTTAGCAGTGCCGGGAAATGATTTAATGAAAATAAATACAGACAAATCAGTGATTACTTATCCAAAGGTTAAAACAACCAGTGTTCGCGAAATCTTAGAAATTTGTGTACAAGAGAAAGTAAATTTGGTCGATGTAGCTCAAGATAATGCGGTTGAAGCTGGTTTACTAGATGCTCTTGTTGAAAAAGGCATTCCTACCGTTGGTCCAACGAAAAAAGCTGGGCAAATTGAATGGGATAAGGCCTGGGCGAGAGAATTTGGAGAGCGCCATGATATTCCTCAACCCTGCTTTAAAGTGTGTTCCTCTCCCCAAGAAGGATTTGATTATATTGAATCTCAACCTAATCAACCCTGGTTTATCAAAGCCTCTGGTTTAGCAGAAGGAAAGGGTGCATTACCAGCAAAAAACAATGAAGAGGCCAAACAGCAAATCAAAGAGATGGCACGTTTTAAGAAGGCTGGTGAGGTTTTTCTTATTGAACAATGGCTAAGAGGTGATGATGATTCAGCTGGAGAAGAATTTTCTAGCTATATTTTTAGTGACGGGAAAAATTACAAGATAGTGGGTCATGCTCAAGATCATAAACGGGTTAATAATTTTGATGTAGGTGAGAACACCGGAGGTATGGGCTGTAGTACGCCACCGTTAGTTTTGGAGGAAGAGCTACTAACTAAAGTTGAAAGAACTATTCTTGATCGGGTGATTAATGGTTTACATCAGGAAGGGCGTCCCTATAAAGGAGTCTTATATCTTGGTGGGATGGCTGTAAAAGAAAAATCTGAACAGGTTCCCTACGTTGTAGAGTTCAATGCTCGTTGGGGTGATCCTGAAGCCGAAGTGATTCTTCCCGGACTTGAAAATGATCTTTTTGAAGTAGGTATGGCTATTGCTGAAGGAGATCTTAGTAGTATCCAGCTTAAAACTGATAGTCGAGCGAGAGTTGTTATAGCTGGAGCATCAAAGGGTTACCCTGGGAATTATCAAAACGTCAAAGGCAAGCAAATATTTGGTCTTAATGAGGCACGAAAGTATCCGGGAGTTAAAATATATAGTGCTGGAATTAATGAACAAGGTGGCAGGCATTTTGCGAATGGGGGAAGATTGTTTTATATAGTTGGCGAAGGAAATAATGCCATTGAGGCCAGACAAAAAGCATATGAAGCTATGTCCATGGTGAGTATAGATGGTAATAATCTTCATTATCGGACTGATATTGGTTGGCGTGATGTTCAGAGACTACGTTTACAGCAAGCGCTGTCCTTGAGCTCTGCAAGGTAATCTTGTAACCTGGGGGCGACACCCTTTTTGCAATTAACCTTTCCCTATGAAACGTGTTCTTTCTTCAATTGTTGTAGCTAGTGTCATGATGTCTATCATGATTCCATTTGTTTCTGCTGATGAAACCACAGAGCCAACAAGTACTCCAACAAAAACTGAATTAAATCGTCCTCATCCTTTACTTCAACGTTTAAAAGAAGATCGATGGCAAATCATCAAGAACTTCTATCATGCTATGAGGGAGAAGTTTGAACGTGCGTACAATAAAATGTCCGAGATCGCAGATCGTATGCAAAAGAAGGCTGATGAGTTTGAAACTAAGGGTGCTGATACTGCAGATGTAGAACAAAACATTGCCGATGCCAAAGCAAAGCTCGCTGATGCTAAGGCTTTAGTTGCTACAGCGACTGAACAATTTGAGGCTATTCACGACGCTGAAGACCGAAAGGCTGCATTTGCTGCTTTCCGCGCAACTGTCCATCAGATTCGAGAAAATCTCCATGCTGCACATCGTTTACTCAAAGACGCCGCTCATGGACTACGTGAGATTCACAAAGGTCTTGTGGCTGAAAATGAGCAAGACAATAATGAGAATGAACAAGAATAAGGAATGAACGTAGTAGCAAAAGTAATAACCGGTTTAGTGATACTAGGAGGGATGACTGCCTGCGGGCAGCTCCCTTCTTTGGTTTCTCCTTCACCTTCATCTCCATCTTCACCTTCATCTTTATCTTCGTTCTCTCATGATGTTGATTCTATAAATATAGATAATATTGGCGATGAAGAAATGGCAAAAATCCTTGCAGAATTTAGTGGTACGGACTCTCTCGACGCTTTCGATGCAGAATTATCGCAAGTTGATGTCAATGACACGGATACTGATTTAGGGAAGATTGAGAAGGGACTCTGATTCAAGTTCAGAGTGCAGAGCGCCCCAATGGGGCCCCTTCGGGGCTGAATGATGAGTTGAAGTTTCTGCACTCAGCACTCAGAATTCTGCACTTTTGAGTTTTATTTCTCTTGCTTTAGCTCCATTGGCCGGACCGATGATGCCCTTTTGTTCGAGTATATCAAGCAGTCGTGCTGCGCGCGCATAACCGATGCGTAAATGTCTCTGTAACAATGTTGCTGAGGCTTTTTGTGTACGGATGACGAATTCGATAGCCTCTTTTTCGAGAGCATCCTCAAAATTGTCATTGCTACCCAAAATTCCCATGCTGCCGGCATTAGGTAAACCCTCGGGGATTTCTCTTTTCTCTTCAATGATATCAGTGTGATAATCAGGCGAAGCAGTTAATTTAATTTCATTGGTCACTGCCTTTATCTCATCAGGACTGACAAATATACCTTGTACACGGACGAGACGAACACTGTTAGGATCTTGATAAAGCATATCACCAGCACCGATCAGACTTTCTGCCCCTTGGCGATTGAGGATGGTACGCGAATCGATTCCTGAAGAAACGGTGAAAGCGATACGCGCAGGGATATTTGCCTTAATGAGCCCGGTAATGACATCAACTGAAGGTCTTTGAGTAGCAACTATCAAGTGAATACCAACGGCACGAGCCATTTGCGCAACGCGACAAATACTGGCTTCAATCTCTTTGGAAGCCACCATCATAAGATCTGCTAATTCATCGACAACGATGACGATATAGGGCATTTTCTCATCAGGTTTTTTCTT
>Ga0154720_120_pt4 | contig 25171 bp, 21 predicted proteins | sample Rifle2008BG16ft_FD_105728 | JGI IMG/M metagenome (GOLD analysis project Ga0154720, IMG submission 105728) | Candidatus Abawacabacteria bacterium RBG_16_42_10
TATTGAGGGGCGATTTGAAGTGACCAATAAATCCGATTTGCCGATGTTGCTTTCTGCGCAGATGATCAATTGGTATCCCTACCTTCGTAAGTCACTCGCTCATTGGCAAATTGCCGAGAGGGCGGCCAAGGCTCTTATGAAAGCCACCAAAGACCATGACGCTCATCTTGAGCTCTATCATACATTCAGTGATTTTCTGCAAAGCATTTCTTCCCAAGGCAATCCCAAAAATTTGTGGATACAGTTTTTGAACAAACTCTTATTGTTATCAGGTTTTGGTATCAATCTATATGTATGTCAGAATTGTCACAAAGAATTGGATGAAAAGAATATCGCTTCCCATGGGCGAAATTTTGAGGGCTTCCTCTGTGAGGATTGCAGTGAACTAGCCATTACTGATCATCAACAAGTCTTTCTTTCCCTGCGTCAGATCGGCACATCTGAGACCCTCACTGAAGCCAATAAAACCCAAGCTTTTCTGGAGAAGGCATTTGCCCATCATTTCCTTTACACATAAGCTTTTCAGGCCTTTTATCTTACTTGGGTTTATGCTACCATTCCCCTGCTTAAAAAGCCCCTATTTATGTCTGATAAAAAAACGTCAAAAGGCTATACGGCGGAAAGTATTCAAGTCCTCGAAGGTCTTGATCCAGTACGCAAAAGACCAGGTATGTACATCGGTTCTACCGATAGTACAGGGTTACATCAATTAGTGTGGGAACTGATTAATAATTCCGTAGATGAAGCGATGGGAGGACATTGTGATCTTATAGATGTCACTATTCATGAAGATGGAAGTCTCACTGTACTAGATAATGGTCGTGGTATTCCTACCGACATTCATAAGAAAACTGGTCGTCCCGCTTTGGAAACCGTGCTTTGTACGCTACATGCCGGTGGTAAATTTGACAATCAAGCCTACAAAGTCTCCGGAGGTCTTCATGGAGTGGGTGTTTCTTGCGTAAATGCACTCTCAATCAAGATGATTGCTCGAGTTTTCCATGAAGGTAAAGTCTTCAGACAAGAGTACAGCAAAGGACTTCCTACCATGGATATGAAAGTTGATGGTAAAAGCGATGCTCATGGCACTGAAATCACTTTCTGGCCAGATAGCAGTATCTTGGAAGTGACTGAATTTGATTTTGACCGTATTGCCCTTCGTCTCAAGCAGCAAGCTTATTTAACACGAGCTTTGACTATTACTCTTCACGACAAACGCAAGAATGAAAAGCGAAAATACTTTTTTGAAAATGGTATCAAGTCATACGTAGGACAGTTGATTATGGGTCGTAAGCCAGTGGCTCCTGAAATTTTCTACTTCGAAAAAGAAATGAACAATATCGTTGTTGAAGTGGCAGTTGCTTATACCGAAGCTTTCCAAGAACAAGTCTTCTCTTTTGCTAACAATATTTACACGTCTGAAGGTGGTAGTCACCTTGTTGGCTTCCGTACCTCACTTACACGGGTTATTAATAGCTTTGCTCGTAAGCAAGAACTGATCAAAGAAAAAGATGACAATCTCACTGGTGAAGATGTCCGTGAAGGTTTAGTAGCTATCGTCTCTGTTAAATTAGGCAATCCGCAGTTTGAAGGACAGACAAAGTCCAAATTGACGAATGTTGAAGTACGTACAGCCACAGAAAGTTTATTCAATGAGAAATTCAATGAGTTTCTAGGAGAAAATCCACAGGCTGCTCGGGCTATTGTCGGTAAATCTTGCTTAGCAGCCCGTGCTCGTCTTGCTGCTCGCGCTGCTCGTGATGCGGTCGTTCGCAAAGGCGCGCTCGAAGGCATGACTTTACCAGGGAAATTAGCTGACTGTTCTACTCGTGATCGCACCCGCAGTGAAATATATCTGGTAGAGGGAGATTCCGCCGGCGGTTCAGCCAAACAAGGTCGCGATCGTGATTTCCAGGCAATACTTCCGCTCAAAGGTAAGATTTTGAATGTGGAACGTGCACGGCTTGATAAGATGCTCGCTTTCAATGAAATTAAAGCTCTTGTTATCGCAATGGGTTGTGGCATTGGCGACACCATGGATATCACCAAGCTTCGCTATCAGAGAATCATTATCATGACAGATGCCGATGTCGATGGCGCTCATATCCGCACATTGCTGCTGACCTTTTTCTATCGCTATTATCCCAAGCTAATTGAAGATCAGCATATTTTTATTGCTCAACCACCGCTCTATAAATTGAGCAAAGGTAAGAAAACCTGGTATGTCCAAAGCGACGAAGAGAAAGATACTATTCGGCTTGCTGAAAAAGTCGATCCATCCAATATTCAGCGCTACAAAGGTCTTGGTGAGATGAATCCTGAACAACTTTGGGAAACAACCATGAATCCAGAGAATCGTACTTTACTCAAAGTTCATATCGAGGATGCTGAACGTGCGAATAATGTCTTCGAAACCCTCATGGGCGAAGAAGTGTTACCACGCAAGAAGTTCATCCAGATGAATGCTGAATTTGCTAAGGATATTGATATTTAAAAAGTTCAGAGTGCCCCAAAGGGGCCCCTTCGGGGCAGAGCGCTGAGTTATCCACTCTGAATTCTGCACTCAGCACTCAGAACTGATCAAAATCCTAACTTATCATGTAAATAAGTTGAAACTTGATCAAGGGCGATACGGTCTTGTTGCATACTATCTCGCTCACGAATGGTTACTTTCTTATCATTCTCAGTTTCGAAGTCGATGGTGATACAAAATGGTGTACCGATTTCATCCTGGCGACGATATCGTTTACCAATTGATTGGGTTTCATCATATTCAGAGCGATACAGTTTACGGAGATCCATAGCCAATGGTTCAGCGTATTTGAGAATCGGTTCTTTTTTTGATAGTGGCAGAACTGCAACCTTAATTGGACTTAACCGTGGGTTAAACTTCAGCACTACTCTGGTTTCATCATTCACAATCTCTTCATTGTACGCGTCACTGAGACACATGAGGAAATTGCGATCGACACCTGCAGATGTTTCGACTACATGTGGAATGTACTTTTCTTGACTGACAGGATCGATGTACGACAAATCTTTACCTGAGTGAGTACTGTGCTGGGTTAAGTCGTAATTACCACGAGCATGAATACCTTCGAGCTCTTTGAAGCCAAAAGGAAAATGATATTCGATGTCATAAGCTTCTTTGGCATAGAAAACTAAATTTTCATGTTTATGCCAGCGTAAATTCTCCTTTTTGATACCGAGATCTACATAATATTGAAAGCGATACTCACGCCATTTCTCATATTCTTCCATATCTTTTTTAGGATGGACGAAATATTGCATTTCCATCTGCTCAAATTCACGCTTACGGAAAATAAACTGCCGGGCGGTGATTTCATTACGAAAAGCTTTACCGATCTGCGCAATACCAAATGGTACTTTAACTCGAGTTGAATCCAATACATTCTTAAAGTTGATATAAATACCCTGACAGGTTTCACCGCGAAGATAGGTGGGATCTTTGGTCCAGTCCCCCGTAAAATTGCCCAAATTAGTCTGTACAAGCAGATTAAACTTCTTTACTTCGGTAAATTTATTCTTACCACATTTAGGACATGTAATTTTATCGAGATTTTCTGCAAAGAGCTCATTGATCATAGATTCGCTCATCTTTTCATCAGCTTGTATACCTACTTCCTCAAGAAGATGATCGACACGAGAACGCACATGGCAGTTCTTGCACTCGGTGAGAGGATCAGAGAAACCCTTCACATGACCACTCGCCTCCCAGACTTTGGGGTGAGTAAATATACTAGAATCGAGGCCGACAATATCATCACGAAATTGCACCATATGTCGCCACCACTCAGCCTTGATATTACTCGCTAACTCAACTCCATAAGGACCATAATCGTAGATAGCAGCAAAGCCACCATAGATCTCAGAAGAGGGAAATACAAAACCTCGGCGTTTACAAAGCGAAACCAAGCTATCCATCGTTACCTTTTCCATAAATTTCTTAATAGGAAGATGTTTGTAGAATACTCAAAACAGGCACAAGTTGCAAAAACTTAGAACTTTGAACCCTTCGATACACTCAGGGCAGGCTTAGAATTTAGAACTTATTTCCCTTCTTTTTTCCTGTTTCTAAAGTCCAGAAGTGCATTCTGAAGAATACCGAGAAACTGCTCAGCAGTAGTATGACTAAGGTTCACCCGTGATTGCACCTTTATCGTTGTGGGACTGACACCAGGAAGAATATAGCCAAAATCAATAAGTACATCATTCTCTTTGACGCTTACTGATGCAGCATTGGCATACACACCAGATTGCATATCATCCTTGATCTGGACATTGATCATATTTTGATTCTGTTCTGGTTGTTGAGCCATAAATGAGAATTAATGAATGATTATTTACCCTTTTTCTCTTCTTTGCCTGGGGCAGCTTTCGCTTCGTTAGCAGCCGGAGCAGCGCCACCTTCAGCGGCTGGAGAGCCTTCAGCACCAGGAACAGCACCCTCAGCTCCGGGAACAGCGCCTTCAGCACCAGGTACAGCACCTTCGGCACCAGCAACTGGAGCAACAGGCACTTCAATCTTAATTTCTTTCGGAATAATTGCTTGAGCAATCATTTCTTCTGGACCATCTAAAATCTCCACATTCGCAGGAACAGGAAGATCTTTCACATGAATACTGTCATTAACCTGTGCCATCACAGAAACATCAACTTGAATTTCATGAGGAAGATCGGCAGGAAGACAACGGATTTCAACTTCATCCTTGATATGTACAACAATTGCTCCTTCAGCACGTACTGTGGGAGATTCACCGACAAATACCAATGGAACTTTGGTTTCGAGTTTCTCATCCATACGAATCTTAAAGAAATCGACATGACGAGGTACATCGGTTACAGGATCATAATCAACATGATAAATAATGGTTTTGACTGGCTTACCAGCAATATCCAAATCAACGATAGTATTAGAACCAGCTTTCTCAAAAACCTTAAGGAAGTCTTTGGTGCTTAATTCTATATGGTCAGTGTCAGCACCACGTCCGTAGGCAACAGCAGGTAATGCCCCTTTCTTTCGAAGGTGTTTTACTTCCTTACCAAAAATACTGCGAACTTGAGATGTGAGGGAGAAGCTTTGAGCCATAACAAAATCACGAGAAAAATAAGCGTGGGTATAGTACTGTAAATCTCTCTAAACTGCAATATGAATATAACTATTTATAGTAGCCCTTCGACATGTGCCTGACTTTCAGGTATATACATATTTCGTTTGAGCATCGTCTTGAGTAATTCATGCAGAGCTCGTCCTCTCATAACATTAGCCTGTGGAGTAGAGTTTTGAATGATCGACTGAAATATATCTTCAGTTAAAGCCTTGGCGTAGAATTCAAAATACCATGCATTACGATCAAAGTTCTCCGGTATCAAGGTATCATTTTGAGCTGCAATGGCATTCTTAATATATTCACCGGTTCTTACAACCATTTTTACTGCTTCAGCACCGGTAACAAATCGACCGGGTTCAATGTTGTTTTGGAGGGTGCCATTCACCAAGCCATAATAAGCAGCGGAATACATCACATCTACCTGCCAGTCATGTTCGCTATCGCCATTATGCATCAGTGGTAAGTCACTGAAATTTGGCATCGGTTTGCCTGATGATGTCGTGTCAGGAAGTGTCGTAGCATCATCGATATGCAAGCAATGCGAGAGCATAAGCACTTTTGCCCATTCGAGCCTGTTGACTTTATTTTTGAGTCCAACCACTCTTGCACCTATGTCTTTTCTCATCGAATCATACCCTCCGATAGTATAATCACCCGTATCGAGTTGATAGGTGTCTTTGAGAATATTGGCGCTCTCTACAAATTCAGGCATTACACCATTGAGATCAGTGAAAACAAGATCACGATTTCCATCATAGGACATACATTCTTCCATTGCCTTCTCAACTCGAACTATTTTATTGGTACGATGACGACTACCTCCACCGCCTCCTCCACCACCACCCCCACCGCCAGTAGTGTATGTCAATGTATCGGAACTGGGTGTGCCACCATTGCCACCTTCTTTTGAGACAGAAATCGTTGCTTGATTATCAATAAGATCACCATTTGTTCCAGATCCCACTGTAACAGTGAAAATAATGACACATGGAGTGCCCGGATCTACGATGATGTCATCAATATCGATTACCGGAGGATTCGCGGTTGAAGAATCAGTGTACACAGTGCCACAACCGTTAATTGAGTTGACTACCAGTTCAACAAAATGTGTGTCGAGAGTGTCATCCACACTGATACCGGTTCCTGTGCCGTCACCAGTATTATTGATGGTAATAGTAAATGTGACTGTTTGCTCCACTCCTACGAAATTATCATCATCGTCTTCTTCTTTTGTTGATGTACTCAGATCTGGCGTCACATCCAAAGTAAGCATATCAGCCACCAGAGTGTCAGATCCATTTGGCGGAATAATATCTGCAGAATTAACAATAGTTACACTTTCCGGATCTGGGTGAAAAATAGGAGTATCCAATGTTACATCATATGTTATCTCACAGGTAGTAAATGCATCGACGTCTATATCCGAGAATGTAAGTATTGGGTCAGCAAAACCGTCACTTGGACTGCCACAATCAGTATAAGTGAAATTATATGGTGCGCCAAAAATAGTATCAATAATATCAGTAACACTTACACCTGTAGCATCTGCGTTGCCTGTATTTACGATTGAAATAGTATAAGTGACTGTGGAGCCAGGTTGTACGGCATTGTCAGCATCGTTATCTTGCTTGATTGATTCAAAGAAAATAATACTGGAGTTTACGGCAAGAATATCAGATGTTGGCGATGCTCCATTGCCTCCTTCGCTCGCCGGAGAAATTGTTGCTGTGTTTAAAATTATACTTCCACTCGGAGCACCTGCTGTGACATCAGCGGTAAAAGTAATAACACAATCGACTCCGACCGCAATATCAGCTCCAGTAATATCCAACATGCTTGAAGTTGAACTATCAGTAGGTGTACCGCAATTAGTTATCCCTGTAACGATGAGATTTTCCAGATCAGCATCAATCGTGTCAGAAATATCAACCCCAGTAGCAGTCGCATTGCCAGTGTTCTTAATGGTGATCGTATAGGTAACTGTTTGACTGTTCGCTACATTATTATCTGCATCGTCGTCAGTCTTGGTCGATGTCGAAAGATCAGGAATAGAATCTACAGTGAGATCAGGTGAGTCTGGACTTGCACCACTACCACCTTCTATGGGTGGAGAAATAGTCGCAGTATTGCTGACTATGGTTCCGCCTGTCGTTGTTGGTTTTACTCTGACTGTAAAAGTAATAACGCAATCAATACCAGCATCTATTGTGGCATTGGTAATATCAAGCATAGTTGACGTTGAGCTATTTGTCGGAGCACCACAATTGGTGATGCTAGTAACAATAAGATTTTCTAAGTCAGAATCAATCGTATCACTAATATCAACACCGGTAGCAGTGATATTGCCACTGTTAATGACAGTAATTGTATACGCATATGTTTGATTTGGCTCGACAATATTATCAGCATCACTGTCAGTTTTTGTTGAAGTAGAAAGATCGGTTGATGATCCAACCGTTAATTCATCTGATTCAGGAGAAGTCCCACTACCACCCTCGGCAGGGGCAGATATGGTTGCTGTATTGGGAATTGTCGATCCGCCAGGTGCAGCAGGCTGCACCTCAGCAGTAAAAGTAATCACACAATTCACACCTACTATTATGCTAATGTCAGTAATATCTAAGAGTACTAAAGTAGAGTTGTTAGTAGGGGTTCCACAATTGGTAACATCTGTCAAAATATTAAAACTGAAGTTTTCTAGATCAGAATCGAGGGTATCGGTGACGCTTACTCCGGTAGCATTGGCATTACCAGAATTAATAATCGTCACAGTATAGGTAATTGTCTGACCATTGCTGACATTATTATCGACATCATCGTCAGACTTTGTCGAGGTAGAAAGATCAGGAGTGGTAGTGACTGTAAGAGTGTCTGAACTTGGTGAAGCACCAGGGCCGCCTTCACTGGCGGCAGAAATTGTTGCAGTATTGGGAATTGATGAACCACCTGGTGCAGCGAGTTCGACATCAGCGGTAAAGGTAATCACACAATCAATACCAGCTGATACAGTAATACCGGTTATGTTGAGCATACTTGATGTCGAGCTATCTGTTGGAGTGCCACAATTCGTCGTACCTGTGACAATAAGATTTTCCAGATCAGAATCAATGGTATCGGTCACACTGATTCCCGTACCGGCAGCATTGCCTGTATTTATTATTGTCACGGTATAGGTAATTGTCTGTCCATTGCCGACATTATTGTCGATATCATCGTCAGACTTGGTGGAAGTAGAAAGATCCGGTGTTGTCGTGACTGTCAAAGTATCTGAACTAGGAGATCCACCAGGACCTCCCTCAGTAGCAGCAGATATCGTTGCGGTATTGGGAATTGATGATCCACCTGGTGCTGCGAGTTCTACATCAGCAGTGAATACAATGACACAGTCTACTCCGACTGCGATACTTGCATCGGTGATATCAAGCATGGTCGATGTGGAGCTATCTGTAGGAGTAGGAAATCCAGGCCCACAATTTGTAATACTTGAAACTGATAAATTCTCGAGATCACCATCTATCGTATCGCTGATATCAACACCGGTAGCTGTGGCCGTTCCGGAATTGATAACTGTGATTGTATAGGTAATAGTTTGACCATTCACAACATTATTATCAGGGTCATTGTCACTCTTTGTCGATGTAGAGAGATCCGGTATAGCAGCCACAATAGTCTCCTGATAATCCTCCACTTCTCCATCAGCGGCTGATCCCGTATATGAAAGTCCACCTACTGTATCAAAACGAAATCGAGAAGTGGTTGTGCCGACACTGGCACTCAAAGGAACTGAAAAAGTGAGATTGTTTGCACCACTGACAAGTGCTTCATCAGTAAAGATTTGCTCTCCGGCATCATCCCAGTCTCCATCAGCCGTAAAATCCATCCATGCATTCAGTAAACCAGCCACGGAAGCAGTAACAGTCACATCAGCCGTTGCTCCCTGTATGATGGAGGACGTAAAACTCACACCATCCTCATCGTCTGTATCAGCGATATCATCACCGGTTGCTGTCGCATTTGGTTGACCGTCGGGCTCTTGATCAACACTTGCGCCCAAATATTCACCAGATACGATGGTATGGCTAGCTCCACTGCTCGCCAGTAGTGTAGGGAAGGTAGGATCAGGTGCGTCACCAAAGTCTGTTGGCGTGTATGTATCCGTGTCTGTTGCGCTATCATTTCCGGATGTTGGATCAAGTATACCTCCTGGGGTTGTGGCTGTTGCAGTATTGATGAGAGAACCACTAGCATCAGGATCTGTATCGGCATTCACAGTATAGGTAGCAGTTCCACTACTGAGTAAATCTACCGCAGTATCATTGATATCTCCGAGACCGGCTCCTGTACAACTAGACCCTCCTGAAGCAACGCAGACCCAAGAAACATTACTCAGACTAGCATCAAAAGTATCTGTAACCGTAGCTCCGACTACAGCAGTTGGGCCATTATTGGTAACAACAATTGAATAGACAATGGAGCTTCCCGGAATCACTGTCCCAATCCCATCAGTTTTTGTTACTGACAAATCAGCCTCCGGTGGCGGAGTCACCACAGTGACTTGTGTTGGATCATCATTATCAGTAATCCCATCATTACAATTATCCGTACTTGCAGTCACACAATCCGATCCGTTATCAACTGCAGGATCGTCTGTGAGAAGATTATTGGGCAATTCTCTCATCACACCTCTTCCCTGATTTGACTTGGTTCCCAGTGAAGCAAAAGTGACACGAAATTTAATAATAATTTCATCATACAACGGACTTGCTGCAGTCATCGAATAAAGCCAATCATTTTTGACTGTGACAGCTCCTACAGTGGTGACATTATAGTCTGCAATACAATTAGTAGCTGCAGGACATCCACCTGCATCTGGAGAATCATTGGCGTCAGTCATTGTATATGTCGTCGCATCAAGAGTTACTTTGATACTACCAGGGACATAGGTACCTCCTGTTGGTATAGGATCAGTGAAAACAAAGTTTGAGAGATTTGCTGCGAGATTTGAGGCGGTAATCGTATATTCCACTTCATCACCCACCAAAAGTGCTCCACCATTTACATCAGTAGCCGTCTTTGTAATTTCATATTCAGGTGTTGATTGGATTATCACATCAGAAAAAGTTCCAAGAGCCATAATACGGTCTTTTTGGAAAGGATCATTGCCATTCTCAGAGGTACTATAGTTTGTCAGTAAAATTGCCGCTCCTTCGCACAATACAAGTGACTGTACACCAAGATCATCTTTGAAATCACTCACGGGTAATTGCCAATCAAGGAAATACTCAGTAGCATCACCAACCGTACCATTATCTGGTGTCGCAGCAGCACGAGCATACCCTGTATTCAAAGGATTAAGATGTGTTGCTACTATGGGCTCTCCCGTAGGATCGGCGTCATTACTTGTCTCATAGAAAAGCTGAATATTTTCTGTGGTTGATGGATCGCCACCACTAATACCTTGATTGCCATTTACTCGTACATAAAAATCAATAATACCATCCGCATCGACATCAAGCGTCGCCCACCAATAATTATTTGTAAGGCCTTGTGCAGGATTGGCTTGCAAGGGAGATGCAGCTAAACGAACTCGGAAGTAAATGATATCATCACTTATATTAAAACACGCATTCGAGTCCCCATTGGGATCACTATAATAGGTACCCGTAGAATAGGTGTTCGAAAGAACGGCACTTGGCTGTGTGCCAGTACCAAACTCTGTATCAATAAGTCCCGGATTATATTTTGTACCTCCACTACATTTTGCCTGAGAGCCAATATCATTTGCCTGTGATGGTGAAGTACCTCCGTTCGTAGGATCAGTACAGCTCGCCCTTGCTTCTCGATCGGTAATTAAACTACCGCCAGAAGTTAACATGATCCACTGTGAATTACTCGGCCATGGACCAACCGCTTGCGCTACGGGAACAGACATCAAATACCAGAGACCTACTGTGAGAAACGCGAGAGACACGAGGGACACCGTGTAGAGACGATTCATTGGAGATATGAATGAAATTGAAAGGCACTATTTTACCATATTGAAATTTATATCTAATTACAATAAAAAGCGCAACAGACATTGAACCTGAGCAAGGCAATCAAGTGGCACCGCCATCCGATGCTCCGAGGGAACGTATCAGTGGATGGCCCGCCATCCGAAGCTTGTTCTAATGTCCTCCTGCGCTAAAGCTTTGGAGGACTAGCACTGCGCTAACTCACTACTCGCTTTCGTTGGCTGCGCCAGCCGAAGCTCGTAGAGCGCAGGCTGGTCGGGGTAGCAGGACTTGAACCTGCGGCCTCCTGCTCCCAAAGCAGGCGCTCTAGCCAACTGAGCCATACCCCGAAATGTTGATTTTGGAGCGGGTAATGGGAATTGAACCCATCTCTACTGCTTGGAAGGCAGTCATAATACCGCTATACTATACCCGCAAAAATGCAGTTGGATTATAACGAAGGTCCTGACATTTGCAAATTTTCCTAGTGAATAATACTTCCCGTATACACTGCTTCGAAGGCATTACCCGGCACGGTTTTTAATTGATTGAGATCTTCATCATTCCAGCGCGTGTCAGAGGCACCAGTGATGAACCAATCAGATCCGTTGTCTGCTACGATCAAGCCGTATTTTTTCAGTGCCTCGAGAATGACTCGTGATTGTCCAGTGAAATTGGAAATATCATAATTTGCTTTTAATCGTAGACGCAGTCCCATGGGAGGCAGGTTGGGATTTGTTGAATCAGAAGCAAAATGCGTCGCCGGATGAATAAAACCCCGTTGTGTTTCCTGAACAGTAAAGCGCAGTGCATGTTTGATTTCGCCAGAAGCTACTTCATCATAGCGCACTAGTCCTGGAAGAATCGGCAGTCCGGCAGCATCAGTTGAAGTCCAATAGTCAGGACGTAAGGCATTTGAATTCAAATCAAAAATGGCCCCAGAACTTGCTTGCCATCTCTCACCATTGAATGCGGCATGATACAACTCATACAACTTACAATCCTCCCTCTGAACCACAAGTACATGACGATCACTTCCATTTTCAATCGGCGCATTTCCCGGAATCGGATAAGGACCCGGATCACTCTCATCACCATAATCAGTAAATTCAATCGCAATATTTGACTGACTGATCGGCACAATCATATAGGGAATGCCATATTCACCATTGCCGCCAAAATCAGCATGGAGATTTGTGCTTGAACCAATACTCGATATAAAATTTGCTGAATTATTGTGTACCGGTAATTGTGAGACATCTTGATTCCAAGGATTATCAGCAGGGAAAACAGAACAGCCACCAATGGTAGGCGAAGATGGAGATGAAGGAGAAGGTGAGGCCTGAGGAAGCCAAGTGAAGACACGCGCAATAATTTTGGCAATTTCGGCACGTGTGATCGTAGCATTGGGACCGAAATATCCTGTAGGCTGTCCACGATTGTCTTTATAGCCCTCGACATAGCCCATCATGACCGCAAAAGAAATAAAACGGTGATACCACATGGATGGGGAAACATCTGAGAATGTATTCGTGCCGGAAGTAATTTCACTGTCAGGATTTTTCGCTAATAAAATAATCTTCAATGCTTCAGCTCGAGTGATAGTTTGAAAAGGTCGGAAAGTACCATCACTATAACCACCAACCCATCCAAGTTCTTTGGCATACGCAATCGGAGCTGAATACCACTGGTCCAATTCAATATCACTAAAAGGCTTATCCGTCGGTGTGGGGATTGTGGGGAAAGTACATTGCACGAGAATTTTTACTAGTTCACTTCTCGTTAGACGATTTTCCGGTCCATAGAGATAGAGAGGTTTGCCTTGCGGGTTTGTATAGCCAGAAAGTCGGCAATTTATTCGCAGCTGCTCGATATATTCTCCAGCCCAATTACTTTCAGTGTCACTAAAATAGTAAGCAGCCTGAGTCAATTGCAATCCAATAAGTATGCTTATAAGGGCAAGAGAAAAAATTGTGAGGAGCCGCTTCATGACCATGATTAATCATCTCCATTGTATTCCGTTGAAATCTCAGCGCAAGCTTTGTTCGGGATACAATTTCTTCCTTGCTGCATCAACAGGGAAATAATCTTGCTTTACCCAATTACCAGGATAATTGTGAGGATAGAGATAATTCTTGCCACCTTCTTTGGTGAGGTGAAGAGGCACCTGCAAGATAGGATTCTCTTTGATATAGGTACTGACATTACCAATTGCTTGAGCGATATTATTACTTTTTGGTGCCTTAGCTATGTAGATGCAGGCATGGGCCAAGAAATACTTGCCTTCCGGATAACCAACCGCTTCGAATGCTTGCATTGCAGTTGTCACGAATATCAGAGCATAGCTATCTGCCATACCAATGTCTTCTGAGGCTAAGATCATCATACGCCGAAAGATAAATTTAGGATCCTCGCCAGATTCGACCATTTTCCATAACCAAATCAGACTTGCATCCACATCACTACCTCGCACACTTTTGATAAAAGCAGAAATCGTATTGTAATGTTCGCTGCTTTTCTTGTCATAACGCATATACTGCTTCTCCAAGAATGTCCGAATAGTATTTAAATCACTACTAATCTGTTTGCTGCTGATGAGAAGTTCTAAACTATTGAGCAAAGTACGCGCATCTCCTGCCGCTATCTGAATCAAATGATCTTTCACCTCCTCCGAGAGGGCATATTTATCTTCAAAGCCTACTTTCAAAGCTCTATCGAGGATCTGTCGTAAGCTATCCTGTGAAAGCGGATCCAGCTTGTAGACAGTTACGCGTGATAATAAGGCCTGATTGACCTCATATGAGGGATTTTCAGTGGTGGCACCAATGAGAACTATATCTCCAGCCTCGACAGCGGGAAGCAATGCATCTTGCTGAGCTTTGTTGAAGCGATGGATTTCATCGATAAAGATAATCGTCTTTTTATTGTAAGCCTCATATTTCTCTTTGGCTTCAACGATTTTCTTTTTGAGCACACTGACTTTGGCATCAGTGGCATTGAGTTCGATAAAATACGCATCAAAATTGTGGGCAATAATACTCGCTATCGTTGTTTTTCCAGTGCCAGATGGTCCATGAAGAAGAAAGGAGTGAAGTACTTCAGCTCCAAGAAGCTTACGCAAAATCCCCTCTTTACCAAGTAAATGTTCTTGGCCAAAGAAATGATCGAGTGTCTGTGGTCGGATACGATGAGCGAGAGGAAGCATGAAAGAATAAGGTGGAGATGAAGTAATGCAGGTGGAAGGTGAGCTTCGCAGGTGGGAAGGCTTATCCTCTTCACCTTTTTATCACCTTTCATCACCTGTGTTCGCACGAATGCAAGCTACATAAAATGTATAATCATATAGGCTTTGAAAAACAAGGTGAGTACAATTGTTGACGAGTTATGCTTAGTGGATCTCATAAATCAGCCTGGTGTCTGGGAATACAAAAGACCCGGGGAGTAAAAGAGATCCCTCGGCCTAAAGCTCGGGATGAACTTAAAAATTCCCTACAGCACACAAGTCTCTAGGGAATCCTTAAGTGTCTTGACCAAATTAACCTCGAACAGCCTCTTTGAGAGATTTGCCTGATTTGAAGTGTGGAGTCTTCATTGCAGGGATCTTAATCTTTTGGCTTGGGTTACGTGGGTTAACACCCATGCGCGCATTACGTTTGCTAACGCTGAAAGTACCAAATCCAGTGATGGTGACTTTTCCGCCCTTGGCCAAAGTACCTGCGATAGAATCGAGAACAGCGGCGAGAGCAGCTGCTGCACCATTCTTAGTAAGCTTTGCTTTTGTAGCAACAGCATTAATGAGATCTTGCTTTGTCATTTTGAGTCACCTCCTTCCAGCATATGATATATGAACGTATGCAATTAGGAAATATAGAAACAGCATACCGAAGCCATGTAAGCATAGCGAGACTTTGATGTCAATAAGAATAATGGCTTTAGAATTTGATTTTTTTGTGTCTCATGATGATGCTTTCTAACAAACCAAGACCTATGTAGCTTGTAAGTAAATGGCTTCCACCATAGCTTACAAAGGATAATGGCACTCCTGTTACGGGCAATATTCCCAAGTTCATACCAATGTTTTCGATCATATGAAATAGGTACATGCCGAGTAGACCGGTAGCCACCAATTTACCAAATGCGTCCTGAGCTACAGTTGCTACACGTATCGTCCTAAATATAAAAAGTATAAAGAGTAATATAAGCAAGAGAGCGCCCAAAAAGCCCATAGACTCAGCGATATTGGCAAATATGAAGTCCGATTCTTTGACGGGCAAATAATTCAGCCTCGCTTGCCAACCCTGGCCGACACCGGAGCCAAACGCCTGTCCTGAGCCAATAGCAATAATTGCTTGATCTACCTGATAGCCGATATCTCTATGATGGAGGGATTTGAGAAAGAGATGATCGGGGAAAACTTCGAGACGCTGAAATTGATAACTATCCTGACCAAGCACACGAAGCAAAACAAAAAGTGAAATAATTCCTGCAGTTAAGGCCACAATAAGGAATGTAATCAGCTGCTTCATCGGCAAGCTTAGAGCCAAAACTACGATGAGCCAAACAGTTAAATAGCTCAGTGCCGTACCTAAATCTGGCTGCATCAGTACAAGGAATAAAACAGGTATCAAGAACACAAGTGACAGGAGTACATCCCGTAGAGTATGAAAAGTTTTTTTGCTCCAGAAACGAGCCAACACTAGTACAAAAAGTATTTTCACAAATTCGGAAGGCTGCACTTGCAAGAATCCAAACTCAAACCATCCACGAGTGCCGTTTCGAGTAACACCAAAAATAAGCACTGCGACAAGCAACATAATAGCCATCAAAAAGAATACATATGCCGGACCTCGGAAAGTGCGATAATCACTACGCGCAATAAGCACTGCAATGAGTATTCCCCCAAAAAGAAAAAGTATTTGTCGAAAAGCAAAACTAGCCAAGAAATTACTTGAATTATCATTGGCAACCAGGACAACCAAACCAAATAGGCTCAAGACGACAGCACTATAGAATAGCCACCAATCAAATTCACGCCATGATGTCCCTGGCATGCTAATTAAGCGTTATGAGCAGTCTCCTCTTTCAGACGAGCTGAACGACCAGCTAATTTGCGGATATAATAAAGCTTAGCACGGCGAACCTTTGCTCTCTTTACTACATCGATTTTTTCAATCTTACTTGAGATAAGTGGGAAAATACGCTCTACACCTACTCCAGAAGCAATTTTTCTTACAGTGATGGTAGCGTGCAAAGGATCTTTGTTGTGTTTAGCAATAACTATACCTTCAAAAATCTGTACACGTTCTTTTTTACCTTCAATAATCTTTTGATATACTTTCACCGTATCTCCAGGAACAATTGCAGGGAGGTTAGCTACCTTGATGTTTTTCTTCAAGAAATCAAAAATACGAGACATACAATAATAAGATTAAGATGGAGATGGAGATGAAGGGATAATGAACGGAGCGATTTTAGCGGGGAAGTGCTAATTAATCAAGGTTTTTTAGGATATCTTCGACCATGGCCTCGTCTTTTTTCTTGGCCTCCTTCTTTTCCGACTCTAACTTCGGATTTTCACCTTTGGCCTGAGCTTCTTTATACTTCTCCTCTATTTCCTTCATTTTCTTTTGGTGGTCCTGATGCAACTTAGCAAAGCGCACTTGTTCACTCTCAAATACCTGTATCAGCTGATCAATTTGTTCCTGAGTGATCTTTGCAATAGCGATATCCAGAAAATAAATTTTCTCAGCATATGTCAGAGAGTATGAACCAGAGACCAGCTCCAAGACACGCTTTTGATCAAACTTCAGATTATTAGTGGCAATAGCGTGATTGACGAGAGCAGCGTGCTTAGCCTTTGTTTCCTCGTCAGAAAAAATTGATAAACATTCATCATCGCGAGGATCCTGACTTTTACCCACAGGGAAAAGTGGCGCCATAGGATCAACCGGAGGTGTCCCTTGATCACCTTGAGAAGCTGCTTGTTGTTGAGAATTTTCTTCTGCCATAAAAAAGTAACACTAACGAACAACATAATAGCTTTCAGTAGGCTCGATGGCAAATGCCACTGCAAGTGCAGAATGCTGAGTTCAGAGTTCTGAGTGATAATTCAGCACTCAGCGCTCTGCACTCTGAACTGATTATGCCCCAATTCTTGCAAGGATCTCCTGATTCACAAATTCTTTTCTTACACCATATTTAAGTCTCGATAGCTCTTTTACCGCTTGTGCAATACGCGGATTACCAGGATCACCCAATTCCCAAGGCTTAATCACATTGAGAGTAAAAGGCCGACTGGGTTTGTTATTGATAGAGAGTTTCAGTATGGCTCTAAAGTCACCAATATTAAGCAAATCCTGTTCAGTAAAGACCGGTGCCATCTCTCGACCAATCAGCTCTGCACTATCTGGGCTGATCTTGTAAGCAAGCATTGAGCCAACATTACCAAAGACCGCGTCACGAATCTTGGTATCGTTTTGACTCTTGATCAATTGATTCACAAATTGATGAGCCATGACTAAACCTAGACGATATTTACGTGCCTCAGAGAGAATGATCTCCACACTATTGGTGACGAAGTTCTGAAATTCATCGATATAGAGGAAGAAATCAGTTTTCTTGCCATACACACGTCTCATAGCAGCTACTTGGAGCTTTGCCACGATAATCATACCAAGGAGACTGGCATTGAAATCCCCTACTAAACCTTTTGATAAGTTTACTAACAAAATCTTCTTATTATTCATCACATCAGTAAAATCAAAAGCTGATTTGGTTTGTCCCAACACGTTACGCATCATGGTATTGGTAATAAAAGCACCAAACTTTGCCGCAAAGTATGGAATCATTTCTTGTTTTTCACGTGCACCAGTCATAGCCATTTGTTTATGCCAGAATGATTTCACGATCGGATTCTGCACTTTTGATACTTTGTACATTTGCCATTCTTCGTCAGTGAATAAGCGTACAATATCGGTAATGGTACCGCCATTCGGATCATCCATCAGAGTGAGACAGCCATTTCTGAAATAATCTTGCAAACGAGGAGAGAATATTTCCTCGCCATATAATTTAATCATGATATTGAGAGCCTCGGTGGAAATAAAATCCTTTTCTTCAGGAGTATCAGCTTCGAGGAGATTGAGTCCCATAGGACGATCAGTATCGCCGGGATTGAAATAAATCACATCCTGAATGCGAGATTTTGGGATATATGCCAAAATATCTTCAATCAATTCTCCATGAGGATCGATAACACACAGACCATTACCAAGTTTCAAATCTTGACGAATCATTGTCTGCAAAATAGTCGACTTACCGGTACCGGTTTGACCGATCACATAGAAGTGACGAAAACGATCTTCATGCCGCAGACGCACTTCTTTGACATCACCACGATAGACATTGTAGCCGAGGAGTATTCCATCCTTTGGTAAATCATTGGGCGCGGGAGCAATCTTAAATGCTTGCCAAAAAATCGCAGGACTGCTGTTAAATCTCGCATTGGGAACATGCAAAATACTGGCAACTTCTTCAGTGCTAAGCAGTATTTGATTTTTTTTGCCTGGTTGTAATTGGCGCAGTAAAAAGTATTTTTCAATTTTTGATTTCGCTAAATATTTTTTGACTGTAAATCTATTCAAATCACTACTGGAAAACTGATTGAAAGCAGCGAGAATATTTTTCATCTGCAAACTGGTACCTTGCGGCGTAACACTGATTACCACAATACGTAGAGAAGCAGTAAAGTTATTCCTCGTCACTTTACTCTCGATAAGCTTTACTCTTTCTTCCTCTCGAGGAGTGAGGCGCTTTGGCTCCTTACTACCACCACCACCGGAACTCACATTGATAAAGAAATTCCAAACTGCTTTAAATGGCGTCATCACCGTAAACTTCTTCGGTCCGGATTTACCCTGAAAGAGATCCTTGGCAACTTTTCTACCACGCTTGAGCAATTTTTTGTTGGGTGCTGCCAAAGTAATTTGCAAGCTGGCATTTTCACTCTCAGCCAATTTACTAAAAGCATTGGTCACTGCATTGAGTGGGTCTGATTCTAATTGCGTATAGGTCTTAAAAGGGAAAAATAATGGTTCCTTAAATACAAGCTCTGTACTTTCGCTGTGCATGCCCTTTTGAAAAAGTGGATATTCTTCGACGATATCAACTGTAGCATCAGGGTAATATGAAGTGATTTGCTTCTCGACAATAGTTTCCCATCCTTGTGGCACAACAAAATAGAAGTATATGAGCCCTTTCTGCACCGCACATTCTAAACTCATCGTATCCGGATATTTCCATATCTGATACCATTTTTGTTTCAGCATTCCTCCCAGATTCACAAGGAGTTGCTCCATAATACTGATGCTCTCTTTGAAGTCCTTTTCGCGATCACGGCTTTTTTCTTGATCCTTGGCATCTTCTCCGCGAGGTACGGTGATACGCAAAAACACCAGTTTAAGGGCAAATTTCACCGCATAGTATTGGCGAAGCAGTACAATACCGGAAATAAGCACTACGAGAAGTCCTATCAGAAGCAAAAGCAGAGATATCATGGACAGGAAAAATCAGCTACATTATTATTGTAACTTAGCTTACGCTACAAGTACATGAAGATAATTCATCGCGACGAAGCATTCATTTGCCAAAACTGTCATACATCCGTCCCCAAACGTGGAGGTGGTTACTCCCGCGACCATTGTCCCTATTGTCTCTATGGATTGCATGTAGATGAGCGATTACCCGGAGATCGCAAGAGTGAGTGTCATGGCCTCATGAAGCCAACCGACATCATTTACCATACGATGAAAAAGACTCAACAAATCGTTTATACTTGCTCAAAATGCCAGCATCGCTTCCCCGTCATGGTAGCCAAAGATGATGACAAAGAATTAATTTTCAAGCTGATGCAGGACAGTGCCATCGCGAAAATGTTGGATGTTTAAGCTTATATCATTCCGGAGCACTGAAGTTGTTCCTTGAGCTTGCATTGTCTCCTGAGCTTGCCGAAGGATCTCTTTGAGATGTGGCAAAGTGAACTACATTATCAAAGAGATGCCTCGCCGGGGCCGGTCCTTCTGGGACTACGCTCGGCATGACGGAGAGGTTATTTGCTTTAGCAAAGATCTGTCATTTTTCTATGGTATACTTGATAGATAGTACAAAAACAAAATGTTAGCAAAAGAATCACTACATGACCAAGAAAGAGAGATTCCTGCCATTGTAGCCAAGGAACAGCGAGCACGAACACTGACTCGCAGAGATTTTCTGCATGCCCTGGGACTATTTTCTGCTGGTGTCGCGACTGGTGTAGCCGGTTTGGGAGAGCGAACACTACAACATTCTGTTGCTCACGCGTCGAAAGAATTAGTCTCCAGTGCCGAGCATCAAACACGTGAGAGACTGAGAATCACCAGCACAGGATCAATCTTCAATCGATTACGAGAAGGTAATATCTTTCCCGAAGATCACAAATGGGAAATTACTGCCAATGCCGAGGCTTTCTATGCGATTGGTAGAGCTTTTGCGGAGCGTCCAAGCGGCGGTCCAAACTTCGATTTAGATCTATTACAACAACCAGAAATACATATACTAGTTCCTGCTTCAGGCATTTTATTATCACCCTTAGAAATTGCCTTCCAACTAGCGGAAGATGCTGCCAGATTTTCTCGTAGAAGTAGCGCGATCCTTGAAAGGGTACACTTTACTTTTACGGAAATTGATGAGGAGGCATATCAACAGATCGACCAATATGTCCGAATGCTCGTTAATGCATGTGAAAATACCTCTGATTTTAGTGTTCGCACCGAGACTCATCCTGAACTGGCACAGTCACCCGATGTACATCCGGCAAAAAAAGCAATGCAATTTGCTTATCGCACTGCAGATGAACGTACTGTCACGATAAGTATTGATTTCGAACTACATATGAGTGGCACAGACTGGGTATCGCGAGGAAAGTGCCGAGCAAGCTGATATGTATGTATTTCACGATTTGAACCCCGACAATATAGCGGGATTTGTACCAAAACAAGAATTAGCGTTGTTACTCAATCATGCGTCTCGTGGCTCACTGACGAATAAAAAGCACTACCTTGTCACGGCGTTGGTCAATGAAAATAGTGATAGCACATTAAGTGGAAGATTACCTATTGAGTATGATGCAGTAGGAACAATTATCGCAAGACGAGAGGGATATCACTATGGATGTGGTGAAAATCATTGGGACAGCCATGAAGAATCAGATCGCTCTACCAGATTTATAGAAAACATTTGTGGCATCATTGACCTCGATACGGCTTTATTTGACGCTCTCAGAACACATGGAGGTGAATCTGCATTGCAGGGCTATGCACTTTTACTCCAGGGAAATTTTGCACTTACGGAAAGAAACTTGGATCATTATCCATTGCTTGAGTCATTACTTTCGGCTGTTCAAGATATTCCAGATCCAGATAAAAAAGAAAGAATTCGCAGCTTAGCAATGAAACATCTTCAATTAATTCTTTATAATAGATACCGATATCATCGACAAACAACATTTACAGCAAGTGAAATAGCAGCAAACCGCCGATTGGACGCACCAACAAGACGTCTCCTACAGGGCTTCAGACGAGCTTAAGATTGGATGCTTTCGTATTTGCGCACCCAAATCCTCCAAATTGGTCCAGTGAATAACCGGATCGGCAAAACTGGCATCTGAAAGGTACCCTGCTTCGACACCAGTCTTCTTTGCAAGCATTACCTTTCTTCCCTGTTTCTGCGATATTTCTATTTCTTGCAATATTCCTTTGCTGACCGCTTCAGAGTGGATAACGACGAGATGTTGTTTGCTTCCCTCCAGTTCAGAAAAACAGTGAGACATGACTTGATCTACAGTAAAATTATTCCTGTGATAGTAAGGATCGGCATGGAGATTGCAAAACGTGGTTTTGCCTTGGCTATGAAGTGCTCCTTCTGCTGAGCTGATCATTTCACGAAGTACGTCCGGTTTCTCACCTCGATACTTGTAGGAAATATACACATCAGTACTTTTTTCAACATTGATACAGAGGTGTGGGAAAGGGAACTGATACTTAGGGACCAATATTCTTCTTTTACTATGTGGCAAATTTGCATCGTAGCGTTCACTGAGTATTTTCCCAAATTGATTGCGTATTTTTTGCCACTCAACCAAACGATCCTCACGTCCGTTGGTGTACACAAATTCCAAGGCTTGGAGCATCTCATCAAGATGTTCCAGCACGGTGACATGACTAACCACTTTTTTGTCATTAACTTTTCCGAGCCCTTTCAAAAAGCTCGTAATTTCGTGAAATGTTTTTCTGTGAGTATCGACTGAATAGTAGCCACCTTGTCCCAATTCTTGCATAATATTTGTCCAATCAGTTTCATCTCCTCGATACGTCACGAGTGTCATCACACCACCACCTGGTCGAACATGCCACCATGCCTCACGAAGTAAATCCTTCCATTCATCTTTTTCATATGAGACCACATGACTGAGAAGCACCATGTCATAGAAGTGAGAGTCGACTGAGTGACCATGTATGGGCAGTGGCGCTGGCCAAGTGGACTCATGAACTTGCAATTTCTTTGCTCTCAAAGATGTTACGAATAATGGATTTTTCTCCACACCGACATAGCGTGTAACAGACTCACTGATTGGCAGAGCCATATCACCATTGCCTGAGCCAATATCTAAACAGCTTTTTATGTCACGCTCCTCAATCAACCGCAGTATCTCACTACGCAGCACAAATTTTTCATTGGTATTACGCAGGAAAGCCTCGAACGAATTCTTGTATATATGCGCTTTGTTATTCATAATTGTCGAAGTCTTAGTTCTACTTTATCTCCCATATTCACATCACCTGCCATCAAGACATTTCCTACAAGACCTCGTATATGCATAGCAGCCTTAGGAAATTCACTCGCCTTAAACTTGGGATATACCGACTTGATGGCTTTTCCCGGATGCATGCATGGTAAATTTTCACTGAGTATCATCCACATGCCGCCACTTGGAAATGCAAGCACGGAAGTTGGTGCGACCATGCTAAAATCAGTAAAGCCACTTACACAGAGATTTGATCCTAGTAAACTAGCTAATTCGATGGCCATAGCGTCTCCTTGTCGTAGATCCAGGACATGAGCAAGCTTTCGCATCTCCTCAAGTGACACTGCACTCCACTGTCGCCAATTTGCCATATCTACTCTTTTCTCTGTTTTGGGCCGATCAAAAATCTCAGCTTCTCTCGATCCCTTCGTATTCCGTACAAAACCATAGTGCTTATCACCTGCAATGCCCTCCAAAGAAACTCGAAGACTAGCTCTGACTTCAGAAATTTTCTGATCAGGCGGATTAACAAAAAGTGCTTCTACTTTGCCAAAGACTTTTTTCATAAAATTAAATTTAGAGGGGATCTTATAATGGAGATGAATATATGGCAATAGACGTCATGTGTAGCCAAATTGTTTGAGATAGGCTACTCTCTGCCGCGATCTCTAAACTTGTTTGTCACCTTTATGGCTCAAGAAACCATTGTTAGCTTTGATACGGTATCATTTATGTTCGAAAACGATCATCAGATATTGGATGAAGTGGACTTCTCCGTGAGACGGGGAAGTAAGATTACCGTCATGGGCCAAAACGGCGCTGGTAAAAGCACCATATTCAAACTGATACTTGGTAGCTATGAACCAACATCGGGATCAGTAAATGTTGTACCGGGCCTGACAATTGCTATCGCTCCGCAGGTCACTCCCCCCGAAGATCGCGACCTAACGGTGAAAGCATTTTTTGAGAAATACTTTAAGGAAAAAGTGTACGACATGGGTAAACGCATCGATGATGTCCTGGAAATAGTAAATCTTCATGCTCCACATGACAGGATAATTAAATCTTTTTCTGGAGGACAACAAGCACGACTATTATTGGCATCAGCCCTGATTCAAAATCCCGATATCCTGCTCTTGGATGAACCCACCAATAATCTCGATCCTGCCGGTATTGAACATCTCACGAGTTTTATCATCAATTACCCCGAAACCTGTATTGTCATTTCTCATGATGCAGATTTCTTGAATGCATTCACTGACGGGGTACTCTACCTCGACATTTTCACACGCCAAGTAGAACAGTATGTAGGGAATTACTTTGATGTAGTAGAACAGATTGAGATTCGCAAACAAAAGGAAAACAGTAAAAATGCGAAGCTAACTAAAGGTATTCAGGAAAAACGGGACAAAGCCAATGTCTTTGCTCACAAAGGCGGAAAAATGCGTGCGGTAGCTAAACGTATGCGTAAAGTAGCTGAGGAACTAGAAAGTGACATCGTCGAAGTACGAAAAGAAGACAAAAAAATTCGTGATTTCATTATCCCCTGCCAAGAAGATCTATCAGGTGAAGTTGTGAAAATTAATGCATTCACCATTATCCAAGATCATCACCCAGTCGTAAAAAAAGCTGCAATAGTAGTGCGCAAAAGCCATCATTTGTTACTTACTGGTCCCAATGGCATCGGGAAAAGCACATTGCTTGAGTCTCTAGCTACTGGCGCATCCAAAGATGCCATTATTGGTGAGAATGTACGAGTAGGATATTATCGTCAAGATTTTTCTACCCTAAATTTTGAACATACTGTTTATCAATCCATGTTGGATGCTTTGGAAACGGCTGCCGGGGGACCAATTGAGGAACGCTTACGCTCTACCGCCGCTGGCTTTCTCATTACGTCAGCACTTATCAATAGCAAAATAGGCACACTTTCCGAAGGACAGAAAGGCTTGGTTGCTTTTGCCAGGTTGGTACTACAAAAGCCCGGATTGCTGATCTTAGATGAACCTACGAATCACATTAATTTCCGTCATCTACCCGTGATAGCGCAGGCTTTAGACCAATATACTGGTGCCATGATTTTGGTTTCTCATGTACCAGAATTTGTCGCGCAAATACGCATCGATGAAGTGCTGGATCTAACGAAGTAAAGGCTACCCGCTAGAAAACTTGTCTGTGTGAAAAAAGAACGTTATAGTTCACTCGCA
>Ga0154720_123_pt2 | contig 24889 bp, 22 predicted proteins | sample Rifle2008BG16ft_FD_105728 | JGI IMG/M metagenome (GOLD analysis project Ga0154720, IMG submission 105728) | Candidatus Abawacabacteria bacterium RBG_16_42_10
AATAATGGCAGAAGCGTTGTCGTACGTATTACCGATCGCGGTCCCTATATCTCGGGGCGCGTCATTGATTTGACCACTGACGCATTTAGGGAGATCGGCTCTCTCGGTAGCGGCGTTGTGCCCGTCAGTTTGTCGCGAGTGCTAGACTGAGTTATGATGGTTTTGCAATTGTTAATTGATAATTGTTAATTTTAAATTTCTATGGAACTCGTCTGTCTTACTCATCACAATGTTTTAGCCAATACCAAAAATGGCGAAATTCTTTTTCTTACGGATCCTAAAGATATCACCACTTTGCTGAAGGATCACACCAAAACCCAAGTGGTTATTTCATTTGCAGAAGTGGAAACTGATAAAAGTAATCGTGAAGTATTAGTATGTGATTGGCCAGGAGAATATGAACGTAATGAAACAACGATATTGGGTCTTAAACCTGGATGTTTCCTGGTGTCTATGGAAGGCAGGAATTGGCTCTGTGTGAGTGACAGCGCTCTCGAAAATCTGGAGAAAGATATTGAGCAGTTGAGTGCTGTTGATGGTGTTATGGTTTGGTTGACCGATCCAAAAAACAAGACTCATATACAAAAGTTTCTTGATCACGCAGAACCGACTTTCCTTGTGTATATCACTGATAAGACAACGATTCCTCTGGCTCAAGAACTAGTCCCTCCACTGGCTACAGCTCCTGTATCAACGTTGACGGTAAAACCATCTGAGCTAAGTGCCGAAGCGGAGCACATCACAGTACACGCCCTACAAGAATAATTAACAATTTACAATTGAAAATTATCAATTATAACTCAAAAATCAATTGTTAATTGATAATTGTTAATTTTAAATTTTTGAGTTTATGATTCGTTTCGATCAGGTCGTGAAAACATATGGCAAGAGAATTGTTTTGGACAATGTGTCTTTTGAAATAGCGGGAGGGGAGTTTGTGTCGGTGGTGGGGAGAAGTGGTGCCGGTAAAACTACAATAGCTAAACTTATATTGGGCGTAGAAAAGCCCGATCTTGGCATTGTGAGCGTTGATGGTCTCATTATCGCTGAAATGCGCTCGCGCACACTACAACGTCTGCGTCGGCGTGTGGGGATGGTATTTCAGGACTATCGTTTGCTCAGTAATAAAACAGTATTTGAGAATATCGCTTTTGCATTGGAGGTTGCTGATACCGCTGAGGAAGATGTTTTTATGAATGTAAATCGTGTATTACAAGATCTCGATCTTGTACATTTGCAACACAATTTCCCAAGAGAGTTGTCGGGTGGTGAACAGCAGAGAGTAGCTATTGCCCGCGCGATGGTTCATGGACCAAGTCTCCTTATCGCTGATGAGCCCACTGGCAATCTTGATCCCGAGGGCACGCATAATATTCTTTCTATTCTGAAGAAAATTCATCAAAGTGGCACTACCGTTATTCTGACGACGCATGACCCAGAGGTAGTCAATTTCTTTCGCTCTCGTGTGATATGGCTCGATGAAGGAAAAGTCCGAATGGACAAAGAAAAAAGCCTTTATCCAGTTTAAAGTCTAAGTTATGTGTTGAGTTGAAACTTTGAACTTAGAACTCTGAACTTAGAATTTTCTATAGGGTTTGGTACGTTGGTGAAGGTACCAGACGGATTTTATTCAGTGGGAAAAATACGAACCACACACGCCCTTCAATGCTTCGACGATGCAGTAATCCCCAGGAGCGTGAATCATTGCTCGCGCGGCGATTGTCACCCATCACAAAGTACTGATCATCAGGAATGTCGATGATGCGATTTTCATGTGTCGGCAAATAGGTTTTATTGTTATCTGTAGCCAAGTATTCCTCGTCTATTTTGATGCCTTCCGGATGTTCTTTATTGTGAACGATGACTTGTCCGTTGAGGAATTCAATTTTGTCTCCCGGGAGGCCTAAAATTCTTTTTACATAATAGGTATCCGTATTTTCGGGTGGAACAAGAACGACGACATCGCCCCTCTCAGGTTCATGAAAGTAATAACTCAATTTATCTATCATCAAGAATTCCGAAGTCTCGAGATTGGGCAACATGCTACTGCCATTGACTTGAAACGGCGAAATCAGTGTATAACGAATGACAGCCACGATGACAAATATAACGGCGAAGTTATACAGGATGTCGCCTAAAAATTTAAAGTTCTCTCGCCATTTATGTCGTAATTCTGGTGTGATGTTCATAGTGAGTTCACAGTGCGCGGGAATTTGAGATTTTCATATGTCAGTATATCAAGTACAATGCTTTTCTGCTACTTTATAGCTACTTCATTCTCTATGCGTTTTTTTGATACTTTCTTTTTTAAAAAGTTTCTCGAACCCGAAGAAGAGATCATTTATGTTGTTCATAAACATTGGTGGTCCGTCGTGGTTGCAATGATTAAATTTGTGACATTGGGATTCATTTTTCCTCTCATGGTTATTTGGCTTTATCCTAATCTATATGTGGTTCTTGGCTTGGTCCTGTGGTTTTTTTATGTGGTTTTTGTTTTTGTCGAAGATTTTATCGATTGGTTCCATGATGCCTTATTGGTAACGAGTATCAATGTTATCGATATAGATTGGCATGGTTTTTTCCATAACAATGCCAACCGTATCGGGTATGAAACTATCGAAGGTGTTTCATTTGAGATCAAAGGCATGATTCCGACACTTTTTCAATTCGGAGACCTCAAAATCACCATGCCCAACGGCGAAGCAAAATTACACATGGTGCCTAAGGTGCGTGAATGGCAAAAACTGATCCTTATGAAGAGGACAGAGATAATGCAAAAAAAAAGTTCGAGCGATGACAATTTGGCCCAATTGAAGCAAGCACTCGAAACACTGATGGCTGTAAAACCAGAGCCAAATCCCGTATCAAGCAATTTACAGGCACATCAGGTCATGATCATGAAGCAGAAAAAGATATCTCGTAAATGAACGTACTTAATCATGATCGACAGAAGTAAAATCCCTCATATTGAAATTCGTTTTTTTGAAATTGTTCCGGCTTTTTTGACATGGGCAATATTGCTTGCACCGTTTTTGCTTTCCTTTTATTTGCCTCGAGGTGTAGCAATCTTTGTAATTCTTTTCGATATATATTGGCTTCTTAGGTCCATTCGTTTGAATATCGACCTCCTACAGTCCTATCGTCATTTGCGTTCATCATTACACATACAATGGCATGAAAAATTAAGGACTGATTATTCCGATAAGAAATTACCTTGGCATGTTTTTTTGTTTCCCTATTACAATGAAGATATTGATATTCTACGCGCATCGATAGAAAGCTTGCTTTACCAGAAGTATCCTCTAGAAAAGGTTTTGGTGGTTTTGGCTGTAGAGGAGAGGGGGGGAGATCAGATTCGCAAAAACGCTGAAATTCTCTGCCAAGAATTCAAAGAAAAATTAGGTGGGATGTTTATGTATATTCATCCAGGGAATATTTCGGGTGAAGTGAAAGGTAAGGGACCGAATATCACTTTTGCGGTGCAAAGCTTTGAAAAGGAACTTCCTCGCCTTGCGATCGATCTAAATGATGTTCTTATTTCCTCTATAGATACTGACGCCAAATTACATCCCGAGCATTGCGCAAGTTTTACCTATGCTTATTTCAAAAACGACAAGAATCCCAATACTATTTATCAGTTTATTCCCATGTATCATAATAATATTTGGGATACACATGCTCTGATGAGGGTGGTCGCTACAAGCTCTTCATTCTGGCTTATGATGGAGGCAAATAATCCTGAAAAATTAAAAACTTTTGCTTGTTATGGTATGTGTCTTAGTACTTTGAAAAAGGCTGATTATTGGGACAAAACGAGTATTATTGAAGATGGTGTGCAATATTGGAGAAATTTGGTCGCTTTTGATGGTGATCATAAAGTGGTACCTATATTCATACCGGTGTATCAGGATGCCGTGCTCAATGAAGGGTATTTTCGGACATATGTGGGACAATATGTACAACTTCGTCGTTGGGCTTGGGGAGCATCTGATTTTGCTCTTATCATGCCAGAGTTTTTGCGCAACAAACGTATACCAGTCTCTATAAAGATCTCTGAGACAGCCCGTTTGCTCGGTAGTCATATTCCCCGGGCAACAGCCCCTTTGTTACTTTTTGTTTCCGGTTGGTTTCCACTACTCAATGTTGAGTTTCGTGATACCGTGCTGGCATTTAATCTACCAATTATCACGAGCAATTTGCTTACGTTGTCTATGCTGGGTATTTCCACTGCTCTGGTTCTCAGTATTATGCTTTTACCTTCACCGCGAAAACCGTATCCATTTTGGAAAAGATCCATGCACGCCATTCAGTGGGTTTTTGCTCCTTTCGTGACGATTATATTTGGTGCTATTCCCGCTATAGATGCACAAACACGCTTAGCCTTTGGTAAACGACTGGAATTTGTGGTGACAGAGAAGAAAAGATAACTCAAGTTCTAAGTTTAAAATTCTAAATTCTAAGTTAGCCGAGTTTCAACTTTGAACTTAGAACCTAGAACTTAGAATCGAGTTACTTCTTTCGTACTAGCATCTCAAAATATCTATCTGTATCAAGGTCGATTGTAGTCGAAGTATTTGACGTGCCATTCGCTTTTTCTGGATAACTGGCCAGTGGTTCGATGAATGGGTCGAGTTTTACGGTGTGCGTTAGGGTTTCATTTTCGGCGCCAGCTTGTTTTTGCATGAGGAAACGATAATTGTCACCGACGGTGAGATTCAATGTATAGGGCAATGTGTAAGTAAAGCTAAAATCCGTGCTGCCGCCCTTTGGCACATTTACTTCGCTATACCACATGAGAAAGCCATTTTCTTCACTAGGTTTGAGCGAATACACAAAACCATTATTAGCTATCAGCGTGCTTCCTTTGGGAACGAACAAACGGACAACATGTTTTGTGTTACTCCGACCGATGACATACCAAAAATTATCGCGTAATTTACGAGTGAGTTTGTTGAGTCCAGGAAATAGAGCATTGATTTGTGTTTCTTCAGCATCTGTCCACAAATGTTTCCATGTGCCCTTTACGGTTATTTCGATACTACCATCTTCTCTGATGCGAGCCTCGTGCTCATAATCGCGCTTGAGTAAACGATCGCCTTTATTCCCGCCAACATTGATAGCATTGATATGGAGATAATCGATATTGTCTTCGGGAGGAAGCAACTGACCATCAAGGTGGTATTTTTCTATTAGATTTTGTAATTCAGGGTCAAACATCGCTACTTGAATATGCTTTTCTGCAATCATGTCCGGCAATGCATGCCATGATTTGAGCAAAATCTGCGGATCATTGATTTTCTTACTAACTTCCTTAATAAAACTGAGCAAGATCTTCTTGGGAGTTTCTGGATCATCTTTACTGGTTTCTATGTAATATTGCAGAATGGTGAAATAATTCTCAGGGCGGAGTGTTACTTTGAAATCTGGGAGATAGATCGGACCAATCAAATTCAAAATAAATGGGACGATACTTTCATCGATAGAAATAACTCCATCGATACTGCCTTGCCGTGATTCTTCATATGCCCAATTGATGTCTTTGCTTGCTTGGTAAAAGTCAGGATTATAATTGGCATCGCGAAGAGCGAGTCCTTTCATAAATGGCTGTAGTCCCTGTGAGGCTGGTTTACGATCGAATTGTTGCCAATCAACTGTATACACGTCCTTTGGGATAGCACTGATAAGCTTGCCGTTTTGGAACGTAACTTCGATAAAACTGCCCATGAAGCCGCCTGTTCCACGCCTTTCTGTCGTATTTTGCAGCATGATGAGGTAGCGCTTGGTATTTTGATCAGCAGTGAATGTCAGCAATGCCGGTGTCATTTCATTAAAAAAATCCAATGCTTTTTTGAGCGTTGGTAATTCGCCGCGTATTTGAAGGATTTGATCTTGATAATTTTCCGGCACGAAACTGATATCGAGGGAACCGAGAAGTTTGCTGGCATCGCGTAAATCATTTTCTACTTGCTCAAGTGACAGAAGAGCCAATTTAAAGTTGTTTGCACTGATAAGAATTTGCGTGGCTTCGGTCATGCTTCTTCCCGCATGAGAAAGAGACTCTCCAATGTTCAGCAATTGATCGCTGGTAGTTATGAGTGAACTGGGTAATATATTTTTCCCACCATTGATTTGCTCCAGGCTTTTTCTTGCTTCGGTAAAGGCGCTTTCTGCGGAGAAAAAGTGCTGCAAAGTAGCACTTAAGTCTGCTTGAGTCAGTGTTTCCTTGGCTTGTTTCAATTCATTGATGCCGGCGATTGTTTCTTGAAATAATGTTTGTTTAAAAGTTGCTCCGTTGTAGACAATAAAAACCATGTGTATACCTATCAGTCCAAAGATAGCGACGATAATTGCCTCTCTAAAAGGGCGAATATCAAATGGCAGAAATCGTCTTTTTGATCCTAAACGTATGGGTCTGGGAATAGAGGATGGGACAATTACATCCATATTATGTTCATCGTCAGGAATGTCCGGCGTAAGAGTTGTGCGTTTTTTCCCCAAATATGTAGGGCTGTTTGATGACGACGTGACAACGTCCGCCATTATAGGACTCTCTTCAATTTTTTGGGTACGTAACAAAGAAGGGATATGCTGTGAAATTTTGGGAACAGCCATCTTGGTCTTTTCCTTCTTGTGAACAATAATGTCAGTGACAATCTTTTTGGATGGCACGGTGTTTAGTGATAAAGGAAATCTGGTCGCTCTATCATTTTACTCTCTTCTTTTTTTTCGAAAACAGCGACGATGGTTTTTCCCTTTCTTTTTCCCATAAGCAGTGCTGGAATAGTGATGACCATATGGACTAATTTTTTTACGAGGGACATGTGCTCGGGAAGAAAAGTTTTTGTTGTGAGGGATATTGTTTCAAAGCCGTGAAGCCCTGCCAATTTCTTTATCTCTTTAACTGTATAAAGGCGGTTGTGCCTACCAAAGGGTCCATGCCACGAGTACGGATCATCGATATTTTTGCCGAGAAGTAGTTGCAGTGCTCGTATCCAATACAGTGCATTTGGTACGGAAAAAATTAATTTCCCCCCGAGCTTGAGACTCTTATTCGCTTCATGCCAAGCGAAGCTGGGGTCGCAAGTCAGATGCTCAAGCGTTTCTGTCCAGATGATGCTGTCGAAGTGTTGTGCTGGAAAAGGCCACATGTCCATCTCGATATTTACTTCATACATGGGCAAGTCATGTTTTTTTTCTTCAACTTGTAGCGCGATCATAAATTTTTGCCCACTGGCTTTACCCGTACGACAAGCATGTTCATGGTCGGTACGTAGATCTTTTTCGCCGCCTGATACGCCAATGCCCGCATAATCAAATCCTTCTTGGAGAAGTAGGGAACTTAATACAAATGGCTTTGCTCCCACTTCCAATACTTTGCCATGAGTGGGAGTATTGTGCTGAACAAGGTGCAATGTTTCTACAAGCCGAGGTAAATGATCATTGCTATACGCTTTGATTTCTTTTTCATTGCTTCCTGGAAATGAAACCTTCATCGAAAAATATTAGAGAAGTACGGTATGCGTTTCTCGTGAGCCGATGAGAGCCTTGAGAGTTTTAAGTTCGTGAATTCGGCTCTTACCTCTCTGTGCCAGGACAATGACGGGTGAAGTATTATCAAGTAATGCCGAACTTTCTTTGGGGAAATTTACCGCTTGTACAATGTGACCAGTCTTTTTGCTAGCAGTAGAAGAAACATGAATATTCTTATGTTTAGATAATACTGCCTTAATCGATTTACTGTCAGCGCGATTGCTGACAAGGGAGATGCGAGCATTGTTTTCTACAAGGCTGACAATGGGATTGAGACTGCTATCCAGTCCTTTTCTAAGCCAGAATGTTGATTTGTCAAAAATTTCTTCCAACTGTTTATTCGTATTGAGTACTCCCTGCCATGCCTCATATATATATACCCAGATAATACTGAGTAGTAATCCTAATATGATGCCAAATGGCCAAGCCTCATCAAGTGCGAGGAAAGTAGAGTAGAAGGTGGTGCTGAGATTTACTATCTGATAATTGGTAGCGGTTTGGTTGTTATAGGTTTCCAGTCTTTCCTTCATAATTTTGATAAAATTGTTCGTCAGCTTCTGAAGGCTGCTTTCACTTTTCGATCGAATATTTACCACCACATTTGCCCTTTCTTCACGTTTTACATTGAAGTTTCCGATAAGCTTGTCGATCAAGCTTTCATCTTGAATGCGATCGACGCCTGCTCTCTTGTATACATCGTCAATAAAGAAAGTATCTTTGGGCCAGGCACTCATCGTGCGCGCAAACTCAATACTGGCATAGTTACCATAATAATTACCATAATTATAATCATTGACCGGTACGTATTCGTCACGATAACCAATGGTGAAAAAGACATTGGATTGATAGCTGGGTTTTGCCATATAGAGGCTGTAGAGGATCAAAACAGCAGTGGTTACAGCAGTTATGATTATTATGTGCCATTTTTCTCGCCAAATCGGGGTAAATAGTGCGGAGATTTCCATAAAGAAATGAAAAGTTTAAAATGTAAAATGTAAAATGAATTGATGGAAGAAAACGCTGGCAGTATAAGTCACCTTATAGACAAGAAACAAGGGATCAAAATGCTAAATTCAAAATTCAAAATTCTCAAATAATTTTGAACTTAGAACTTAGAATTTAGAACTTGTTATCTTTCTTGACATTAAGATATGCGTTCTCTACTATAGGCCCGCTGTAAAGAACCACTATCGTATCCTTTCAAAAAGCTTCCAATTCGTTAGTTTTTTCAAGGGCAAGCCAATGGCTTGAGGTAAGGGGTGAATTATTTACAACACTGGACCTTAAAAATTCGGGAAAAAAAAGACAATACATATGTGTCGAGAAATTATACCGGTAATGTTTTTTAATTATTTAAGGTTAATGTTTTTGTGTGAAATTTATTCTACGTGATCAGTAGTGCTTCATGAATCTCAACTTTCTCGTGTAAGTGGCGTTGCCATGAATTCGAGCGAAGCGAGTAGTTCATGGTTTCTACATTACTGGTTACACTTATAAGTGTGGCAAAATAAGTTACTTTATGAGCATACAATGAATGCCTTGGCGCCATATTCCGATGAAGGACGCGGTAGGTGCGCGATACGCCCCGGGGAGCTACCAACGAGCTTTGATCCGAGGATTTCCGAATGGGGAAACCTTCTTACAGAAATGAAAGAATCCCGCTTAGCGGGAAGGCAACTTGGGGAACTGAAATATCTCAGTACCCAGGGAAAAGAAATCTAATGAGATTCCCCTAGTAGTGACGAGCGAAAAGGGAACAGCCCAAACCTTATCTGCTTGCAGGTAAGGGGTTGTAGGACTACATCAGTGATCTTGTTTTTTTAGTCAAAGGACTCTGGAAAGAGCCGCCATAGAGGGTAACAGCCCCGTCGACGAAAAAGAAATAAGGTTACGTAGTATCCTGAGTAGGGTCGGACACGTGAAATCCGGCCTGAATCTGGGGAGACCACTCTCCAAGGCTAAACAGATATGGCGACCGATAGCGAACTAAGTACCGTGAGGGAAAGGTGAAAAGAACCCTAGTAAAGGGAGTGAAATAGATCCTGAAATTGTATGCTTACAATGAGTGGGAGGTCGCCTTAGGCGACTGACCGCTTGCCTTTTGTATAATGAATCTACGAGTTAGTTGTGTCGGGCGAGGTTAATTTCCTTTAGGGGAGAGGAGCCAAAGCGAAAGCGAGTCTGAATAGGGCGATTAAGTCCGACACACTAGACCCGAATCCGGGTGAGCTATACATGGCCAGGTTGAACTCAGTAGAAATACTGGGGGAGGACCGAACCCACCGTTGCTGCAAAAACGGGGGATGAGCTGTGTATAGGGGAGAAATTCCAACCGAACTCGGGGATAGCTGGTTCTCTTCGAAATAGCTATAGGGCTAGCCTCATGTGGTAGCGTTTGGAGGTAGAGATATTTTTAGGTTAGGGAGCGTGAGCTTACCGACCCTTGAAAAACTTCAAATACCGAACGTGAAATCATGGGAGTCAGACGGTGACGGCTAAGCGCCATCGTCACAAGGGGGAAAGCCCAGACCGACGTCTAAGGTCCCTAAATCAAGTCTAAGTGGTAAAGGATGTAAGGTTTCATAAACAACCAGGATGTTGGCTTAGAAGCAGCCATTCATTTAAAGAGTGCGTAATAGCTCACTGGTCTATTGAGATCTTGCGCCGAAAATGTAACGGGGCTCAAGACTTGTACCGAAGACACGGATCCTGCGCTAGAGACTATGTGTGGTAAGTCCCATTAAGGTGGCTTGCCACCCGTAGCCTCTGGCGTAGGGTGGTAGAAGAGCGTTCCTGACAGCTGTGAAGGTACATCGTGAGATGTGCTGGAGCGTTAGGAAGTGCGAATGTAGATATGAGTAACTTTATGGTTGTTAAAACCAACCACACCGCATACCCAAGGTTTCCCGGGCAACGACAATCGACCCGGGGTTAGTCGGTCCTAAGGTGAGGCAGAAATGCGTAGCCGATGGATATACGGTTAATATTCCGTAACTATTAATGATTCGTCAGAACACTTAATCTTGACGTGGATACATTGTTTTATCGAGCCGTAAGGCAAAGTAAGAGGTGTACCGCTATGGGTTTTGTTGTTAGACGCGGAGGGACACAGGAGGAGTATAGGAGCGCATTATTGGATTTGCGTCCAGAAGGCGAGGCGTGGAATGTAGGTAAATCCGCATTCCTGCTAAGTCGAGCTGATGGAGAAAGTTCTGCTTTTAGTGGAGCTCAATTCTTATATATTCATCTGTCAAGAAAAACTTCGTTGTCGAGAATCATTAGTAACCGTACCGCAAACGAACACTCGTGGGTGAGTCGAGTAGACTAAGGTGATCGAGTAACTTCTTCTCAAGGAACTCGGCAATACAACGGCTGTAACTTCGGGATAAAGCCTGCCCTGAATTTATTCAGGGCCGCAGTTAAAGAACTCCTGCGACTGTTTATCTAAAACACATCTCTCTGCAAACACGCAAGTGGAAGTATAGGGAGTGAGACCTGCCCAGTGCTAGAAGGTCAAGAGGAGGGGTGCAAGCTCTGAATCTAAGCCCTAGTGAACGGCGGCCGTAACTATAACGGTCCTAAGGTAGCGAAATTCCTTGTCGGGTAAGTTCCGACCCGCACGAATGGTTTAACGGTGGGAGTACTGTCTCGAGAAGAAACTCGGTGAAATTGCATTATGAGTGAAAATGCTCATTAACCACAGAAAGACGAAAAGACCCTGTGAAGCTTTACTGTACTCTGGTATTGGATTGATGTGAAAAGTGTGTAGGATAGGTGGGACGCTTTGAACTTGCCGCGCTAGCGGTGAGGGAGCGGCCGGTGAAATACCACCCTCTTTTTACGTCGATTCTAACTTCCGTCATTTTATCTGACGCGAAGGACAGTGCTTGATGGGCAGTTTAACTGGGGCGGTTGCCTCCTAAAGAGTAACGGAGGTGTGCAAAGGTATCCTAGGGCCGGATGGAAATCGGTCTAATAGTGTATTAGCATAAGGATGCTTAACTGTGAGACCTATAAGTCGAGCAGATGCGAAAGCAGGCTAAAATGATCCGCTATCTACACGTGGGTGTGATAGCGCTCAACAGATAAAAGCTACTCCGGGGATAACAGGCTGATCGGGCCCAAGAGTTCATATCGACGGCCCGGTTTGGCACCTCGATGTCGGCCCGTCGCATCCTGGGGCTGTAGAAGGTCCCAAGGGTTTGGCTGTTCGCCAATTAAAGCGGTACGCGAGCTGGGTTCAGAACGTCGTGAGACAGTTCGGTCTCTATCTTCTGTGGTCGTTAGAACAATTGCGAGGACGGATCTCTAGTACGAGAGGACCGAGATGTACGAACCTCTGGTGCATCTGTTGTCATGCCAATGGCAGTGCAGAGTAGCTATGTTCGGTCGTGATAACCACTGAAAGCATCTAAGTGGGAAACATACCTCAAGATTAATTGTTCCATAAAATTCCAGGGAGACTACCTGGTTGATAGGGGGAGGGTGTGAGTCCCGTAAGGGATTGAGCCTATCCTTACTAAGAAATTTTTCGACTTATTTTACATCTTATAAGTGTAGCTAGTAATGTGGAAACAACTCAGTTCTAAATTCTAAGCCTGCCCTGAGTGCATCGAAGGGTTCAAAGTTCTAACTTAAAACTCAGAACCAACTTAGGATTTTAGAACTTGCAACTTTGACCTTAAAATTTGTTTTTTGTCTTTTCTGTCCTGGTGATTATGCCGAAAGAGGTCACACCTGATCCCATTCCGAACTCAGAAGTTAAGCTTTTTTGGGCTGATGGTACTGCTGGCTTTGCCTGTGGGAGAGTAAGTAGTCGCCGGGACAGAGGAGACAAAGACAATTTAAAATTGAAAATTTAAAATTAACAATTGAACGCCAACTCAATAGAGAGAAGGTGTTTTTTGCGTATGTAGCTAGTCTGATATCTGGGCCTTAATAAAGAATGTGTTTATGCTATAGTTCCTTTGAAAAAATTTGTTTCATGAAAATAGCTCTGGTAAATGATTGGCTCACATCGCATGGTGGTGAATTGAATGTCTTGTTGGCTTTGGCCGATATTTATCGTGATGCACCTATTTATACGTCGGTATATGACAGAGATAAAGTGCCGGAATTGGCAAAGAGAGAAGTGATAACAACCTCCCTGCAGAATTTGCCCTTTGCTACCAAAATGCACAAGATGATGCCCATGCTTCGTCCTCGTGCTTTTGAGGACTTAGATCTCTCTAGCTATGATGTCGTGATTTCTTCCAGTCATGCTGAAGCCAAGGGTGTTATTACGAAACCGGAGACGGTACATATTTGTTATTGTCATACACCTACGCGCTATTACTGGAGTGATTATCATGAGTATAAGAAGCGGATGGAATTTGGCATTTTAAATCCTCTTGCTCGCTTCATGATGCCCAGAGCTATTCATAAATTACGCCAATGGGATTATTTAGCGGCTCAGCGCGTTGATCATTTTATTGCGAATTCGAATTACGTCGCAGAGCGTATAAAGAAATATTATCGTCGCAATGCCATAGTTATCTATCCCCCGGTTGATACTGAAAAACATGTTTATGATCCGAAAATAAAAAAGGAAGATTTTTATTTCACGATTTCCCGTCTTATTCCTTACAAGCGTTTCGATATTCTCGTTGAAGCTGCAAATAAGGCAAAGGTGAAACTAAAAATTGCAGGACTTGGTCCCGAGCTTAAGAGATTACAGAAACTCGCTGGTCCGACTGTTGAAGTGATGGGCTATATCAATGATCATGATAAAATTGACTTAATGCAGAGAGCAAAAGGTTTTTTGTTTGCAGCAGAAGAAGATTTTGGTATTGTTCCTGTCGAAGCCATGGCCTGTGGTACTCCAGTATTAGCTTATGGCAAAGGGGGATTGGCAGAAAGTGTTACGTCCGAAACTGGTATTTTAGTGGCAGAACAAGATGTGAACAGTTTTGTTCGCGAGATTGAGCAAATGGAGAGTCGTACTTTCAATTACGCTACCGTTCGTAAGCATGCGGAGAAATTCTCTAAAAAACGATTTCAGGAAGAGATAATAGAATTTGTTACTTCAATAATCACTTAATTACCTTTCTCTCATCCTTTTTCTGAGAGCTAGCATATCTTGTTCAGACAGTAATCCTAATCTTTGCCAGTTTTCAATGCGTCCTTCCGGCAATCCTGCCCAATAACGGTCACCGAAATCTCCCAGTCCTGGGACGATAAATCCACGATGATTGAGACATTCATCGAGTTTTCCGGTAATGACTCTGATTTGTGGGAATGTTTGTATGACATTATCTACACCCTCGGGAGCGGCGATGACAGACAGGGAATACAGATTGGTTTCAGAAGGCAGAGAAAGTTGAAGTAAAGCAGTAATGACAGTATTTCCTGTTGCCAACATCGGATCGGCAACGACAACATTTTTGATACTTGCGACATTATTGCTGGCAGTATAATAAAGACTGGTTTCCAAGGTTTCCTCATCGCGACGTGCTCCTAAATGGAAAAATCGATGATGTCCGGCTTCGGCTGCTTGGGCTCCCAGGACCAGACCGGCACGCCATGGCAAAATCCATAGGGTGTTTTCTCTGTCCAACAGTGGAGTTATGTAAGCGATTAAACTCTTCGCGATATGATCGGCAGCCTCACAAAAGGCTCTCGGAGCAGTGATTTCTTGCTTGGCGATATGATTGTGACTTAATGTATGGAAGGCTGAGACTTCTTCTCTACCTGCGACAGCAAAAGTCCCTTCGGCGCTGTATTGTCCTACAGTTCGCATAAGCGCGGCTTTCTCATCTGAAGAGAGCAGTTGAAATGCCCAACCATGTTCATGTCCTCGGGTAAACATGATGGCCCGTAATTCACGCATAATTCGCTCTCTTTCTCTCTCTGGATCTCCCTGAATAATTGTTGCATCTACTGCAGAATGCTTTACTTCTCCATCGGGTAATATTTCTCTTCTGACTAAAGGATGAACAGGACGAGAGCGCATAAAATATTTTAAGGGCTCAATATCCTACGTTTGCTTTCCTTTGTCAAAAAGTTATACTTTTCCCGATTAATTTCCCCTATGTATCTTTCAGAAGGCGCTGTGTCTGCGGATAGTCGTGATAGTTCTCGATTGGCAATAGTCAAGATTTTGTTTAATGAAATGCCAACTCAACCCACACCTCCCGCACCTGCGGGACCACCCAAGCAGCCTGATTTTGAATTTGAAATTGAATGTCCACGCCATCCCAAACCCAAAATACCACAGAGACTACCTTGGACTCCTATTGTTCCTAAACGACCACCGACCATTCATTGATTGAGAAATACACTGTCCTTTACAAGACAAAAGCCCTTCATTATAGTTCACCCGGTCGCCTAAACAGCAACCGAGCACTAGTATGGGGCCATCGTCTAGTGGTTAGGACATCAGGTTTTCATCCTGACAACCGGGGTTCGATTCCCCGTGGCCCTGCCATTTTGAACGGACGACACTTTCAACGAATGGTTGGAAGTGTTTTTTGACATCTATATGCACCTTTCGATCGGTGACGGTAATGTTCGATACTATGTATTGTAAAATCTGACGTTTTTCTTCTTTGGTTCCTTTCGTGTAAAGATCGGCAATATTTTGCATGACATCAATGATCATTGCGCCTGCTTCATAATATCGGCTATCAGCGACTGCTCTCCGTTGTAAATGGTCATTGATAGTATCCAGTTCGATTTGATACTGATAGCGCTTTTGTTTGTAGAGTTCAATATCAATTAAGCCATTGAGCTTATCTTCATAGAGGTAATTAAGCTTGGTCATTAGGCTCTGTCTCTTTCTCTCTAATTCATCTCGGTGCTTATCCTCTGTATCCTTCTTGATCTCATGCAGTTCTTTTAAGCTTGTTTTCAAATATTCCACGATATCGCTGGGAATATGTATTTGTTCCATGAAGGTGTCCAATTGGGGAACAATGATATCCTCTTTTACTCCTATTTGAGTACAATTGCGTTTGAAGCTGGTACAACGATAATAGATATGTTTGCCTCGTTTGGTGTAGGCGGTAAGTCCTCTGCCACATTCTCCACACGTCATCATTCCTTTGAGCATATAGGGTATGGTGTTATATCGTTTTATCGGGTGTTTAGTAATAAATCCGTTTTGTATTTCTTTTACTTTGTTCCACAAATGAAGACTAATGACAGGCTCATGGATACCCTGATGTACTTCATCATGCCAAACAAATGAACCATAATAAATCGGATTAGTGAGAATCCTGTGGGCTTGCGCAATGTAGATTGGTTTCTTGAGGGGGATGAATAAGCTCTCATCTTCGATCTGTTGTAATGCAGTTCGTAAAGATTGATGGCCAGTAGCATAGAGTTCAAAAAGTCTTTTTACTAATTTAGCTTCTGGTTCATAGGGGACGAGAGTGTTCTTTCCACTGATTCTTTGCGAACGATATCCAAAAGGTGCTCTACCAGGATACATGCCCATTTTGAGTTTTTCATCATATCCCTTCATCACTTCGCGAGAGAGATTATCGAGGAAATGTTTGGCTATGAGAACTTGCATGCCATGGGCAAACTTTAATTCAGGTGATGCTGTTGGGCCGAGCTGTTGATTGGAACGGACATAGATGATATTGAGTCCTGTATCTTCTATGAGCGTGTAGTCCTTGAGATTTCGAAAGAGGCGATCGGTTTTTTCCACCAGAATTGTTCTGATTTCAGGATTTGCTTCGAGAAACGTTACCATATCAGTGAATCCTTTTCTTCCTGATTTCCCCGCACCCTCATCATCGTAAAATTCTTTGCTAATCTTGTAATTGTTCTGCCTGGCATAATCTTCCAAAAGACGCTTCTGTGCGGGTACGGAAAAGCCTTCCTTGAGCTGCCTATCTGAAGAAACGCGACAATAGATGACACAAGGATTGAGGGACATAGGCGTCGGTTAATTAACTTTGAGTATATCGGAAGTAAGTATGAATTCAATGTTCGCAATGCTTCTACGAAAGCCTCAATCTTGGCTTCACCATATCTTTACATGAGATTTTCATCTGTGTTAATTTTCGTTGACACACATAACATTCTCTATGATTCTCTCTCATGCCTTACCTTACTTTTATAAAAATGCAGCGGGCTATGTTCGCTTTGATATTCGAGATGTGTTAAATAATAATGAAGGTCAATTAATATATAGTGACAAAAACCAAAAAATCTATATGAAAGTGCGCTGGCCAGTAGAAAATCCTCCGTGGTTTTAAATGAATATTTTTATTTCCTATGAAACCTCTTCAATCCAAAACTGATTACTTCTTTGTTGATGAATCGGGAGATACTACCTTCTATGATCGTCATGGGAATTTGATAGTTGGCCAAACTGGCTGCTCTCCTCTTCTTATCTTGGGATTTGTCCGTACAGATAATCCGAGGATCATTCGCGAAGGATTACACAAGTTAAGATCTGAGATACTACAAAATCCTTATTTGCAAGGCATTCCTTCACTCACCAAAACCAAACGTGCATTTCATGCCAAAGATGATTGTCCTGAAGTACGAGAAAAGGTTTTCCAATTGTTAGCCGAGCTCGATTTTAAAGCCGAGTTTATCGTAGGCAGAAAAATAGAAAAGATTTTTAGAAAGAGACATCAAGCCAAGGAGCAAATCTTTTATGATGATCTAGTCATGCATCTCTTCAAAAATAAACTCCATCTGGCGGAGGAAAACAATATCTACTTTGCTACCCGTGGTACACGCGATCGCCAACATACCTTAGCTTCACTCATTGAAGAAACTGTGAATCAGTTTGAGGAGAAACATGATTTCAAGAATCCTGCCAAGCATCATATATATGCACAAACGCCTGATGGCGAGCCTTGCTTGCAGGTTATTGATTACATGAATTGGGCTATTCAACGTGCTTTTATCAAAAAAGAAGATCGCTTCTTGCGATTTGTAGAAAATAAGATCGGTCTCATCTTTGATATTTACGACTTTGACAGCTATCCCAATAATTTTTATACCAAGAAAAATCCTCTACGCATACTAAATTAGCCCCAGAGAGGCTAGTGATCTTTCGATCAGCACGGCATGAAGCCGACTTTCACCTCTAAGGGACTAACTAAACCTATTATAAGCCACGGAGTTTAAAATCGCAATACTAATATGGTAGTAATGGAGTTATAGAAACCAGAAAGGAGTTTACCTAATTTCTATAGCGATTTTCTAGAACTACCCCCTATTTTCTAACACCTCAAACTACGTCTACCTCTACACCTATTCCCTATTACACAAAAACAGACTGCTGATTTTGAAACCAACAATCTGTTCTTTGTAGGAGGTGAATATTATTCAACTTTTGAATTAAGAATATCGATAGCCGTCTGGATACCTTCTATTGCTCTTGTATTGCTACCCAAGTCACTTTGAATAGCCTCGAGTATAGCAACAATATTTTTGGTTGTCATATATATATCACCTCCCTCATATATTTTTTATATTTATTTTAAATCAATAAATAAAATTATTGATCGACCATCTATAATTGTAGAACATTTCCCCCCCCTAGCAAGTACACTGCGCCATAGCTGAAGAGGTCGATTTCTTCGCATATTAGTTTTTGTATTTTTCTAGTTCTGTTTTTATCCATGCGAGTGGCTTAATATTGGAATCAGACTGCTTTGCTAGTGATTTGGCGAGTTTTGAGAACTGTTGCTTCAGTATGGCTTTTCTCTTGTGACCATGAAGGAGAGTAATCTCATTCCAGACTACTTTTTGTCCGCGTAAATATATTTCTTCAAAAAGAAAGTAATAAAAACTCTGCTGGGTATATCCATATTTGTTTCTCAAATAGGTTCTGAGATCATCTCGATGGTTGCAATACAGCAGATCAAGTGAGTTTTCAAATGTTTGCTTAAAGTAATAAGATAATATTTTGGAAGAGATTTTATATTTCACTACATCGGTAAGAGTATACGCCTTTTGTTTTGGGGCATTGAGCAGGGGGAAAATACTCCTGATTATTTGTGGTTTGAAAAGTGATACTTCGTAGCGCAGTGCTTGAAGCAGAAGATTTCTATTTCTTAATTGTTGTAGCACTCGTTTATCTTCACTCGTGTAGCCTTGTTTTTGTAGCTCAAGTACTTTGTCATAGAAGGTGATAGCATGGGATGTATTATGGAATTTAAGCCAATAGCCTCCTTTCCCAAATGCTATATCTCTCCGCTCAATCTCGGTTCGCGGTCTATAACCACTGATATAGAGGAAATCAATGATGTCCTGAGCTGTGCCGAGTCGTCTCGGAACTAAGAATTGGTGGGTGAAATCAATGCGGTGGAGAGGAGCATGGAGGAGATCTGATGCTGTAATATCGAGGTTGAATACTCCTTTCAGAGCAATGATCAGTTTTCCCAGGCAGGTACTCAACTTTTTGAGGTCAAGATTATAGAAGTTGGTGCCATACAGTAACTTTGGCAGTGAGACTTGGATACAGAGCTTACTACTTGGCTTAGGGTACTTTCTTTGCTCGAGCCAGAGATGAGGCAGGTAGATACCAGATTGTTTGAAAGAAGCACATCCAATGGGAATGATTGTTTTGGTGAACCACTTCGAGTTGCTGCTCTTTGTTTTCTCGTGCATGAAGATGCTGCGATCCAATTGTTTTGAATAAGGGATTTTAAGAAGAATAGAATCAATCATGTTTTTTTGAATGAATTCTTTTGTGGATCTTCTCCAAAACAAAATAAAGGCCCATCAAATCTTGATGAGCCATTTCGTAATCTCCGTAGTCAAACCCTAGGTGTTGGTAGCAGTTGAGTTGGGAAAGGGGGTGAATTTTGGTCTGACCTCGCTGCTCTCTGTGGACTCGGTGTCCATGGGAGTAGAGAGGCCTTCGCCTCATACCGTAAAAATCATAGTAAGTATCTCGCTAGGAGAAAATTAAAAACAACCGATTTTATCGAATTTAAATGTTTACGGTTATCATAAAGAAGTGTTACAAGATTTTTTTTGGAATGCCATACTTGTTCTATGTAATACTTACAGAGGCAGGATTATTCATGAGCGGTGGTCGGAGAGTATCATCCCAAATTCCTTTACTTTCATTTATGAATAAGCCAATATCTTCTATGATACCTTTCAAAGAACCAGGAGCTAATGCTTCTAGGAATGCCTGCCACGAGCTCGCCTAAGGCGAGCGAGTCTTATTCTCATTTCTTTATTTCTATAATGCATATTACACGAGCTCGAAGAGATAAGAATAAGAGATTAGAATTAACACCAAATTTCCTGCAACTGCAGGACGAGTCTTATTTCTAATTCTCAAATCTTGATATCTAGTGTTCATCATTGTACTCGAAGAAATAAGTGGTAAGAGATGAGAAAAGGTAAGAGATGAGAAAAAGCAAAAGAAAGATTTCATAATTTATTAGATATTATACTAGTTACTTAATATCCAATTTTATGTTTATTTTTGAAACGTTTCCTGTATACCAAAAAGCAGAGAATTTTTATCAGTCTTTGCTTTCGTTGATCGAATTGAATAAAATCCGTCCCAATTCAGCTTATCAATTAGAACGAGCCGCATTAAGTATACTTTGTAATATTTCTGAGGGCAGTGGGAAATGTTCGCGAAAGGATAAGAGAAACTTTTATGTTATTGCTCGTGGTTCATGTCATGAATGTGCTTCAATTGTGAGACAATTAACTAAAAGAGACCCACAAGAATTATATTTTCAAAATTGGTATCAAGAATTGACTATTATCCCTGAAAAAAGAAAAGACTGACACATTTGCGACCAAGCGTCTCTTTAGTCGCAAAAATGAGACTAAGTCCCTAAAACGTGAAACATGAAGTAATACATAGGCTCTTCTCTCTGAGGGAAAGTCACGGTCATAAATGGCCCAAGGCCGTATACTAGCCAATATCCAAATCCTGAATGCGCTTACGTGCCTTAGCCACCTCTTCTTTTAAATGACGAGCGCCTATAAAGCGAAGCGCCTCAATGCCATTGCCGGTGATATAGTACTTATCATCACTTTGGCTGATCCAATGTTTCTCTGTAGCCGTTTTGAGTGCAGTTTCTAGATGATTACGAGGTATTCCACATTCATGTTCTATTCTGCAGATCTCGATTCTAAAGTAATAATCTCTCAGGCCCTCATTATCTTCAGCTCCGGCCAGTAGTATATCGAGGAGTAAGAGCGCGGCTCCACTCATTTGGACATTATTTTCTGGAGATGGCTCAGGATGCCAATGGGGGACTAGACTGGCAATATAACTGCGATGATGCCCGGGCATTTTCTGGAAGGCTTCATCAATACTTAATTCGGGCACTGGAGCGGGAGTTTTGGTTGATGCATGCATAGTGTAAATTAATGCCAAAGTATCGCAAACTACATGATTTATTTCAACTTGTTTTTATTCATCACCAGTTTTGCAGTGTACTGGCCATTGATAAAAGCATCTTCGAGACCAGGTACATTGTGATCATTGGCCAAAAAGAGATTGGGTTCGGGATTCATATTCACATAATTATCTCCTAAAAAATATAAACAAGGTTCCCATGTGTCATGGGTGATCACTTCCCACTGATCGAAGTACTTGGCAATCTTGTCTTTCCCTGCGTAAAAATAGAGATTGCTGCCATCAGGTTCTCGAGAGATGGCTGATGCTTCTGCCAAAGCAAAGAAATTATAACCTTTCCCGGCATACAGTGGCTTGATCTTACCGCGGACATGATAATAAGAAACATTGATACCGCCATTGATCTTCTGCGGTTTGACGAGTTTATTGGTGATGGTCATCGGGGTTGCTAACACCAACTTTTTACACGAATAAATTTTGCCGCTTTTCGTCGTTAATTCAAAATGATCGTTCATTCTCTGAACTTTAACGACAGAATCAAAAATAATGTCTTTCTGGAAATTCTCAGTGAATTTCTTGAAGAGCATCTTGAAAGAATGACCTTTGGCTAGGAGTGGCAGCAAACTACCCAGAAATAAAGCCGTAGACACTTTCCGACAATCATAAAAAAAGGACGCCCAGAGAAACTGTTCCAGAAACTCATCAACGATCTTTTCTAAACCACGACGTTTGATATATTCGCTAGCCTGTTCGTGATAGTACTGCTTGATCAGGGCATCATTTTCAATCAATTCATCACGTGCGTGCTCAGTGCCTAATTCCCGATTTTTATTAATATGTTTTCTGAATACTTGCAGATCTTTGAGTAGGCGGAGAAAAGCAAATCCGTGTTTTATTGCTCGTAAAGAAAATAGTCGATAGTGATCATTACCCTTGTGTAAGCGAGAATTGCTAAATTTAACATTGCCGGTGATCTCTACAAAGGGCAGTATATTCTTACAATCTTCAGTAATATAATAAGCACCATAATTTACTTCGCCATCAGGAGAAGTTTTTACTCTGCCGCCGATATTTTCTGTGATAATTTTAAACTGAAAGCCATTTTCATGGAGTCGTGCAGCACAGCCAAGACCGGCCATACCTGCACCCACGATAATAATGTCGGAAAAATTCTCTGTCATAATTGTTTCCTGAAAATTATTTAACTCAAAAGCACGCCGCCGTCGACGACGATTTGCGTGCCTGTCATGTACGAAGACATGTCTGATGCCAGGAAGAGTGCGACTTTGCCGATGTCATCAGGCTCGCCCATGCGATGCATAGGGATCTTGTTCAAGAATGCCTCAATGAGTTTTTTCATATCTACCCCTTTGGGTGTAGGCATAGCTTGCTGCAATTTTTGGACGCCAGGCGTCATGATGCCTCCAGGCGCAATCGCATTGATCCAGATATTGTGTTGGGCCAATTCCAATGCAGCGTTTTTCGTAAATCCCCAGACACCGTGCTTAGAAGCGTCGTAATGTGCTAGTCCAATACTAGATGGATGAAGTGCATCGATAGAAGTAATGTTGATAATTTTTCCACTTTTTCCCTGTTTGATCATTTGTTCAGAAGCATATTTGGTACAGAGGAAGACTCCGCCTAAATTTATGGCGAGGACTTTATCAAAATCAGCTTTATTCATTTCTGCGAGAGGAACTGAGGGGTAGATTCCTGCATTATTCACGAGAATATCTACCGAGCCAAAAGTATCGACTGTAAACTTCACCATAGCTTTGACATCTTCTTCCACTGCAACATCAGTTTTGAATGTTTTTACATTCCATTTCTTTATAGAAAGCTCTTGTTCTGCTTTGGTATTCTCTTCTTCATTTCTGCCGGCAATCACCACATTGGCGCCTGCTTCAGCTAATCGATAGACAATTCCATAACCAATACCAACAGCGCCGCCGGTAACAATAGCGGTCTTCCCACTAAGATCAAACAGCTCTTTCAAACTTTGCATACAAGTTAAGTTAGAAAATCATGAATATGGTACTACATGATTTCCCTACTTGCCATTCGCTTTCTTTATTAGCATACTCGGACAAAATGAGTATTATGCATCAACAAAAAAAACGTATTGCTGTCATTGGCGCCGGAATTGCCGGGCTTACTTGTGCATATGAATTACAAAAAGCCGGATTTGATGTTGTTGTTCTTGAAAAGAATTCATACGTGGGCGGACGTATGTCATCGCGAGTGAAGGATGGTGTTATTTTTGACTTGGGTGCTGATCATCTCTGTGATCTCTATGATGAGATGAAAAAGTACTGCCAAGAATTTGGTATTACATGGGAAAAGATGCGCTTTCTGAAATACGGCCTTTCCCGAGGAGGGCAAGTTATTCCTATTGCCCAAGCGGTAAATCGTTTGTCTCAATTTCGTTTAGCTGTGCAGTATTTCTTTACCAAAGATGTCGGTGATTTTTTTGACCTCAATGATTTGGCTGATCGGGACAAAAATAATGCGTATGATTTTATGCGACTGCGCGTGGGAAAAGAAGTAGCGAATTATTTTGTCGATGCTTTTACGTCCACGTATCAATTTCATCGTGCCTCGGAAATTAGTTTAGGGGCCTTGTTGGGTATCATGAACTCAATTAAAAAAAATGCATCTCGCTGGTATCTTCAGCGAACGAAAGGTGGTATGCAGGCTCTCCCTGATGCTTTTGCTCGTCATCTTAATGTTCAGTTGAACCATCACATTGACAAGCTTGTATGTGATAGTAATCAGTGTTTGGTCGATGATAAATCTTTTGATGCTGTGGTTTTGGCATCAACTGCTCGTGCCAGTTTGTCTATCTATCAAAACCCCACTGACAAACAAAAAAAGCTTCTCGGTAGCACTCAATATGCCTCTACCATTAGTGTAGCTTTCCGAATCGATCGAAATTTACTCCCAGATTATGCGATTGTATGGGTGCCGTATGTAGAAAGTGAAAAAATCTCAGGTTTCGTGAATGAATCGATGAAAGGGGAGGAGGTTATGCGGGATGGAGAGTCACTTCTATGTGTGTGGCTGCATGAGGATTTTGCTAAAAGCATTATGGATAAAAGTGATGATGAAATCTTTGCTCAAGTAAAAAAGGAATTGCTCAAAGTCTGTCATTGGTTTGCGTCAGAGAAGCAAATACACAATCATGACTTACAACGTTGGCCTGTCGCTATGCCAAAATTTTCTCAAGGACATTTACGACTCGTTCGCGATTTTATGGAAAACGGTCAAGGCGAACAAAACGTCTTTCTCTGTGGTGATTATCTCAATGCTCCTTGGACTGAAGGAGCACTCCGTAATGGTCAAAAAGTTGCCAGGCAAATTACCGAGAAGCTAGCTGCTTAATAGCTTCATCATCGCCAATATTCATTCCCTGCGTATAAAAGCGATCGCCAGTGAGATCCATATAAAGACTCATGCCGGTCGATACTGTCCCGTACATGCCTGCCCAACCACTGGATGCATTGCACCAGAAGAAATTACTAAATGGTGTTTTTGCTTTGAGTCGATTGAGTGAGACTTGCTCAGGTGTCATATTCGATCCATAAGCATTGCCCATGGGAGTCAGCACGAAATCTTCATTGGTCGTTGAAGTTCCGACGGTTTGAACCACAATATGTTTGCGTAGATTGGGAATATATTTTTCCTCAACTATTTGCAGCATCCTATCAGCAGTCTTCATTTTTAACTTGGCATATTCGGCGTAACCGCGTTCTTGAGCTTCTTTAAAAGGTTTATATTCCGTATACATAGCTATTTCCAAAATCTGATTGTCTGGCCCAGGTGTAGTCCCACCTTCTTTGGTGTGGAGTGTCGGCGTCGACATAAATATCCATGGTTTAGTGAAATTGGTTTTGCCCATTTCTTCCCACATTTTGTTCATATCGAAGTCTTCTAAATGCCAAATATTGAACGAACCAAAACCAAATTTGCGCAGATCAATATCTTTGAGTCCCAAGTAAATAACGACACCGGCGG
>Ga0154720_108_pt9 | contig 24314 bp, 26 predicted proteins | sample Rifle2008BG16ft_FD_105728 | JGI IMG/M metagenome (GOLD analysis project Ga0154720, IMG submission 105728) | Candidatus Abawacabacteria bacterium RBG_16_42_10
GGATGATTCTGAACAAAAAATCACCGTATTTACGACGAGAATCGATACAATTTTCGGTTGTACCTATGTGGTGATTGCTCCTGAGCATCCTTTGGTGCAAAAAATTGTTAGCAAAGAACAAAAAAAAGCCGTTGAGAAGTATCTTGATGACACCAAGAAAAAGAGTGATATGGAAAGAACAGAACTCAATCTCGATAAAACCGGTGTTTTCACAGGCAGCTTTGCTAAAAATCCTTTCACCAATGAATACGTGCCGATTTGGGTAGCTGATTATGTATTGGGACATTATGGTACTGGAGCGGTAATGGCTGTGCCAGCGCATGACGAACGCGACTTTACCTTTGCTGAGAAATATAAGTTGCCGATTAAAGTAGTCATTACTAAAGATGGTACTAAGAAAACCGAAGTGATTCCTTATATTGAAGATGGTGTGTGCTTAGAATCTGGGGCACTCAATGGATTAAACAGTGAAAAGGCAAGGGCCAAGGCTATTGAGCTTGGAGAAAAAGATAATTTTGTACAGAAGAAAATTAATTATCGGTTGCATGATTGGGTTTTCTCGCGACAACGCTATTGGGGCGAACCAATTCCTATCGTACATTGTCAGAAATGTGGACCAGTAGCGGTCCCTGAAGAAAAACTGCCGCTTTTATTACCAGAAGTAGAAAAATATGAACCTACAGGTACTGGTGAATCGCCGTTGGCCGGTATTGAGGAATGGGTGAATACCACCTGTCCCAATTGTGATGGGCCGGCGCGATGTGAAACGAACACTATGCCACAATGGGCGGGATCATGCTGGTATTTCTTACGTTTTATTGATCCCAATAATGCAAAAGTTTTGGCCGATAAGAAACTATTAAAGCAATGGATGCCAGTTGATATGTACATTGGCGGTTCTGAGCATGCCGTACTCCATCTCTTGTATGCTCGTTTCTGGAATATGTTTCTTTATGATATTGGAGCGGTTTCAGTAGAAGAACCTTTCCAGGTGCTGAAACATCAAGGCTTGATCTTGGGAGAAAATAATCAAAAAATGAGTAAATCACGAGGAAATGTCGTGAATCCTGATGAACTTATAGAGAAATATGGCGCGGATACATTCCGTCTTTATGAAATGTTTATGGGACCTTTTACTGACATGAAACCATGGAGTACAAAGTCAGTGGAGGGAGTACATCGTTTCCTACAAAAAGTATGGCGACTGAGTGAAAAACCTTTTGATGGAGAAGAGCAAGGTGATTTAACCGTACTTCTGCACAAGACAATAAAGAAGGTGGGAGAGGATATTGCTTCACTTTCATTTAACACTGCGATCAGTCAGATGATGATTTTTTTGAATGCTTTAAGTGATCAAGAGAAACTTAATAAAGTATATTTAGAAACACTTTTGAAGTTACTTTGTCCTTTTGCTCCTCATGTTGCCGAGGAGTTGTGGGAGAAGATCAGCAATAAGCCATACTTAGTACAGCAAACTTGGCCTAAGTACGAAGAAAAATACTTGATCGAAGATGTCATTGAAATCCCTGTGCAAGTAAATGGCAAGGTCCGAGATGTGATCAAGATCCAGAAAGACTTACCAGAAGCGGAAGTTTTGGCATTAGCAAAAGCTAGCTCCACAGTTCAAAAATGGCTCAGTGAAGGAAAACTGATCAAAGAAATCTTTGTTCCGGGTAAGATGGTCAACTTTGTAGTGAAATCTCAATAAAATTTATATTCCCCAGCTGTCCCAGTCGATAGTGTCGAGGTCAGCGAGAGTGCTGTCTAAATCATCCAGGCTAGAATCAAAATCTGCAGCGAAAGGTTGACCGGTTTGTTTGACCATGAGTCCCCGATACAGCACACGAGCCATTTTTGCTCGTAGAAATTGGTTTTGAATGCCATAGTAGTCACTCGTTGGCATGTCAGAGAGATTATATGTTCGGACATATTCGATATAGGGGGCCCACCAGTCAGTTGTACGCACGTCGATATATCTTTGCTGAGTAACACTCAGTAATTGTGCTCCTAGGCTATTTAAAATGATTTTCAGTGCTTCAATTTCAGTTACTTTGTTATTTGGTTTGAAAGTGCCATCGGGATATCCCTGAAGTATTCCATTACTTCGGGCGGTATATGCATAGGCATGACACCAGCTCGAAATACTGACATCAGGAAAAGTGGAGGTGGGAGGTGTTATCAAAGCAATTCCTGCCGTCTTGAGAGCTATTTTTGTTAACTCACAGCGTGTCAGTCCCAATTCCGGATGAAATAGTCCATCTTCACTTCCGCTGATGAAACCTTGTGTCTGTAAATAATTGATTGCCTCATAATCAGGGTGAGAAGAAGAGACATCAGTAAATGCTGCAAAAGCTGTAGAAATGCCGAACAAAAAACTAACTACGATGGTAAGGATTTTGATGGGAGAGCGGTACATGAATTGCTGTAAAATTACATGATTATCATTACTTGATTGTGCAGGATATGCAAGGGTTTATTCCTGAATCTCTAACTGACTTTGCATTTGATCCAGTGCCGTGAGTGTTTCTTGATCGAGTGAGCCAAGCTCGGCCTCAATTTGGTTCAGTAGTACAACATCATTATCAATAGGGTCGCGTACTTGGGAAGACTGATATAAAGTACCTACCAAAAGCGCTGTAGTAGCAAATGCTGGAACAGTTAACCAAAGCAGAGCGCGTTGCAGTGTATGTTCTTTTTCTCCCAAGAGTTGATTTTCCAGTCTTTTTACGAAATTGCGGTCTGGTTTGGCTCTAGAGGCAGAGATGAAATGTGCCATGGAATCTTCAGGTAGTGGCATAAGGTAGTGGGTAAATTTGAGCTGCTTTCTTGAGTGCTCGATGTTGTAATACTTTGACATTCTCCTCTGATAATTTTAACGCTTTGGCAGTGTCTTTGATAGAGTAATTTTTGATAAACCGATATTTCAGGATCTGACGATAATTTGGAGGTAATAATTTGAGAATTTTGTCAGTGACAGCTTCTGCTTTGTTGTGCGTTTCGAGATTTTCTTCAGTGACCGGAACTTCCTGAGACATATAGTCTTCAAAAACGATTTCTTTGCCTTGTTTGTATTTGGCTCGCCAGTAATCATGGATGGTATAGCGAGCAATGGTAAATAACCAAGATTGAAATTTGGCTTCAAAACGGAATTTGCCTATTGCTTGTACAGCTTTCAGGAATGTATGAGAGGTAAGATCTTCTGCATCTTCACGATGACCGATCTGACTGAGGATAAAGCGATACACTGGCGTAATATATTGGTGATAAAGAGGGCGAAACGCTTCTTTGTTCCCAGCTTGTACTTCCTGAATCAACTGATTTTCATTCGGAAACAACATGTTCATGATTGATTCATTTGTTTAGTATGAACAAGGTTACAGTATGCGTTGAAGATTAAGATGAAGATGAAGGAAGTCAGGCCGTGATGTCAGCACTTGCTCTTTTTTGATAGTCTCCCAGCATGGGAATAATTGGTAACACGTAGGCAAAACTCCATCCAATAAAATCGAACACAAACCACCAGGATGTATTCCAGCTAACAAGATCAGGAGCAAAAAACGTTCCTCCCCAATAGTTTCTCAAAATGCCCAAAACAGGAATGCTGACGATCAGCAGCCAAAAAGTGATGGGTGCATGCTTAAAAATTTTGAGAACTCCTGTATAGACGATGCAGCTATATATCAGAGTTGATAAAAAATATATCGGCAGGGGGATATTCCAGGTTAATTCATCCATCGGATATGTCCATATGCCGAGGTTTACTGCGATAAGATCAAAAATGATAGCCAAAATAAGTGATAGAAAGCCCCATTTTATTCCTAGGCCCAGTTGTCGAGGTGTCGGACTGAGTATCATTAATGTTACGCCGAAAAGAGCAAGTGTTACCGGTAAGAGCTGATAAAAAAGGACCCAAACATTCATGTCATTGTTTTACTACTGAAATAATACAAGGGCTGAAAGCAAAGAGCAAAAATTGAAAATGAGATATTTAGGATTTCTTTCTGTGTTTATAAGTCAAAAAGTTTTAGGTCCTGTTCAGTATTCCCCAATATTGTGTGTTGGTGTTCCAATATACTGACTGAACCTTTGTCGCCATTAACCTCTATCAGATCGCCATTTTGCAGGAATTTAGTCGCGATCTTGGTGCCAATAATGCATGGTTTTTGCATTTCCCTCGAAAGGAAAATAGCCAAATGAGACTCTTGGCCTCCCTCATCAGTAATAATTGCTGCCGCTTTGTGTATTGCAGAAATTAACTCCGGGGTGGCTATTTCTGTTACGAGAATTTCGCCTGTTTGTAATTTGTGGATTTCATCTTTGTAGAGAATCAATCGAACTTTGCCTTTGGTTATTCCTCTTGATACGGGAATACCATTAAAGGTTTGTGGCCGATGATATGTGGCATTGTTTGCGAGCAAGTTTGCAGTGTATGCGCCATATGAAAAAAGACCGCTTTCGGTCTTTTTATTGTGATCTCTCCCTGGAATGTTTGAGGTAATAGGACGACTTTGTAATAAGTAAAAGTGTTCCTTTTCTTTTGCCCATTCTATATTAATGGGAATTGGGTAGAGCTTTTCAATCGCTCTTATTATTTTGCTGAGTCTAACAATGTCATTATCCGGTAATTTCTGACATTGGCCTTTTTCAATAGGCAACTGACACCATTCATTACCACCGGAAGGTGACTGTATGATGGTTTTTTCTTGCGTATAGATTTCTTTTTTTATGAGTGAGAAGTTGCTTTTGTGAACCAAATAGCTATCGGGAGTGATATAGCCTGAGGCTAAAGCTTCTCCCAGACCAAAAACCGATTCTATCATGATACAATTTGTATTGTTTGTCAATGGATTCATCGAAAAAGCTGTACCGGAAACCTGGCTGTGTATCATTTTCTGGACAATGACAGCCATAGAAATTTTCTTTTTCTGTAGATTGTTTTTGAAGCGATAAAAAATTGCTCTTGGAGAAAATAAGGAAGCCCAGCAGCGCTGAATATTGTGAAAAAGCTTGTCATGGGGAGTGTTGATGTAGCTTTCGAATTGTCCCGCCCAATTCAATTGTTCGCTGTCCTCGACAGTTGCACTGGAACGAACGGCCATATTTCTACTGTCGAGTGCCGAGCAATAATGCATGATCTCATTTTTTATTTTCTGTGGCATTTCTTCACACATGATCATGGCCTGAATTTTGGCCGCCGCTGATTCGATAACATGTGTTTTTTTGTAGTCCAGAAATTGAAGAATAGACTTGATGGCAATGTCCAATTTATTTTCTCTGATAAAGTATTCAAATGCTGTTGTCAGGACAATAAATCCTGGAGGCACAGGAAAACCTGCTTGAGTCATCGTTGCCAGAGAAGCACCTTTACCACCTACAAGTGATATTTCGTTTGACTCTACCTGGCAAAAATCTTTGATAAATGACATGACTACAAGTCTTGAAAGTTGTTATAATATCATCTTTCTAAGAATTGTCAATGCCCTTCGGCCCATTCGGCCTAGAGCTCAGGGCAGGCTTCGCTGAGGGTAAACTCCGCGAGTTGGTATATGTTGCCCATGAACTACTCCTGCGTCGAGTTCAGGGCACAAACCACTATGTGTCCCAATACAGTAAATAAATACTTTAATGGCATGCCACGAACCCGAGCAAAGCGAGTGGTTTGTGGTGGACCGGATGGGGATCGAACCCATGACCTCCTGCTTGCAAAGCAGGCGCTCTACCAGCTGAGACTACCGGCCCAGAGCTAGACACACACGATAACAACTTTGTTTATTTTGGTAGGTTGTAGAGCGCTGGCGCCCTTCTTGATTTTGAGCTGAAGGCTCTCATCTGAGACTACCGGCCCATGTCTACTGAATGAGCGCAGGTACGGTAGCAAAAAGTATGTTCTTGAGCAATAATGAAAGGTGATAAAAAATTCTATGTCTCGCTTACTGGCATTACAGGAATTAGGAATCGATACAGACGAATTGGAGAACCTCTTTGATATGCCAGAAGATGCAGTGGAAGTGGTTCATCAGATCGAAGAAGATGATCAGGAACAGGCCTCAAAAGCTGAGCAGGTAGTAGGCAAGGAAAAATTTAAATTTTTACGTTCTTGGCCAGTAGCACGTGAGGCAGGAGAACTTCTCTATATGTTGGTTCGTTATTTGAAGCCAGAGACAATTTTGGAATTGGGAACTTCCTTCGGTTCATCTGGCATCTACATGGCGAGTGCGGCAGCCGAGAATAGTACAGGAGAGCTGATCACTGTAGAGGTATCGAAATTAAAGCATTCTCAAGCCAAGCAAAACTTTCGTGATGCCAAAGTAGACGAATATTTTCGTCAGGAAATAATGGCTGCTGATCAATATTTGAAAAAACTGTCTCAGCCTGTGGATTTTGTCTTTTTGGATTGCGATAGAAGTCGCTATGCTTTTTACCTTGATCAATTATTGCCTTATTTGAAGAGAGGTGCGTTGTTAGTCGCTGATAACGCGATCGATAGATCCGATGACATGGAAGCCTATCACAAAAAGGTTTTATCAATGAACAATATACGGACAGTGTTATTGGAAATAGGGGATGGGCTGTTGATATCCAGAATGCTCAAGTAGAGCTTATAATTGGCCTAGATTTGGGCTATAATATAAGCAGGTATTTACTTTTGGCTATATGGACATCGCTGGTAAGCCATACAAAGCAACAGGTATCACAAAGCCACGATTAGTAGCCAAATCTTTGCAGATTGCTAAGTTACTTGAATTACAGAGGGCACAATTGAATGACAATAAGCCTATTTCAGAAGATATACCTTATTTCCATGAGGCAAATCTCATGGGGGTGATATCATACTTTATGATGATGCGCATAGAAAATTGTCAGAGGACACAGCAATGCGATCCCAGCAAGGGGGCACTGTTCCACTGGTTTGATGATACGTTTCGTCGAATTTATGAATTACCGAAAGATGACCCACAAAAGACCGAAGAGTTGAGACAAGAGAGGGGTGATGTTGTCGGGTTTTTCTTACAGAATATATTTCCATTTGTCGAAGTAACAAAAGTGCTTCAAAGCTTAAACCCTTATGACCTGGTGATTTATGGTATTCCCGATCAGAGAAGACTCTTAAATGAGCATGTACAGTTAACGAGTATAGATGCATACAGGAGCCTATTACAACATCTTTTGCAGCAATATAGTGTTGATGGTTTGGAATTGATCGACCAATACAAAAAAATGGATCAGATTTTTGAAGGCAGAACTCTCATGCGAAGCATGACGACGATGCGTTCTCTTGCACGCGGAGTAGGAAAAGCTGCTCTCAGTAATAAAGATTATATTACTGCAATTCATAGTTTTTTCTTTTCTGGGGATCTGGCGCATGAAGACATCAGAAATATTTTCACTTCTGCTGTAATAGAAATGGAAAACGAACATCCGCAACTTTGCGAAGAAATATTGAAGTTTCTCGATACTCCTTATACCGATTGGTTTATTCAGTTAAAGAACGCCTATCAGCCTGCGCCCTATGAGCCAAAGGCGAATAACTAGAGCAGTGCTGTCCGACGAAGCCTTTGGCGTAGTCGGCAACACAAGCTTCGGCTGGCAGGCCATCCTTCATTTACCAGCCCACCAACGTCTAACAATACCAAAAAGGCTTTTGCTGCTTTTTTGGACTTGATCGCCAAATTCAGAAGTTTTTTGTATGAGTTTTTGCGATGAATCTCGAATATCTTTGCGGGTTTCTTTGCCACTTTTGGGAGCAAACATCAAAGCGATGATGGAACCTATAGCTCCACCTACAACAGTACCAACGATAAACTTATCTCTTTTTTTCATATCTCTATTGATTCACTAATCCTTAGAGCGGGATCTCTTGGATGTAGATTTGCTCTGTACTAAGTCTAACACATGATGGAACTGTTCTGCTATCTGAAGAGCTATCTTGATTGGTTTGGCAACAAAATTTTGTACGTTCTCAACGGTAGTTTCCACCTTGTCGACCAATTTATTTGCCTTGTGAAGAATGCTGATGATATATACGAGCGCAACGATGACTAAAACGAGCATGACACCTATTAAAACATTAATCATATAGGTAATTGAGTCGATAGGAGGCATGGTGGGGAATTTAAAATGTAAAATGTAAAATGAAAAATTGAAATTCCTTTGATAAGAAATGTGATTAGTGGCGGAGAAGACTTAAAAGTATCTGATTTACCTTGCCAGGATTGGCTTGACCTTTGGTTTCTTTCATGACGAATCCTACCAGAGCACCTATGGCCTTGTCATTACCATTTCGTATGTCTTCGGCTGCTTTGGGCATAGCTTCGATTGCTTTTTTACAGATTTGCTCTAATTCATGTTTGTCACTGACTTGTTTGAGACCTTTTTCTTCTATGATGGTTGAAGGGTCTTTCCCAGTTTCAAACATGACCGGAAGAACTTCCTTGGCCATTTTAGTCGATAGGACATTGTCATTGATGGCATTTGCGAGTTCAGCTAATTGTTTAGGTTTGATCTTTGTGTCAGTAATGCTTTGATGTTCTTTGTTTAACATGCCAAGAAGGTCAGTAACAAGAAGATTTGTTGCGGTGAAATGTGCATTCGTATAGTCCATCATTTCCTCAAAAAAATCTGCCAGATCGAATTCTTCACTAATAATACGGGCGTGATCGGCATCTATGGCATATACTTTTCGATATCGGTCTTGTTTGGCTTGGGGTAGCTCAGGAATTTTATTTTTCAAATCCTCGGACCATGCACTGTCGATGTGAATTGGTGGAATGTCCGGTTCAGGGAAATAGCGATAATCAGCCGCTTCCTCTTTGGATCTCTGACTCTCACTGATTTCTTTTTCTGCGTCCCAACCGCGTGTTTCCTTTTTTATAGTGTCATTTTCTTCAAGCATTTTTGTCTGCCTTTCGATTTCAAAAGTAATCGCTTTTTCTAATGATCGGAAAGAATTGAGATTTTTGACTTCGACTTTGTTGCCGAGCTTTTCACTCCCAACAGGACGTAACGAGATATTGAGGTCAAAACGCATCATGCCTTTTTCCATATCAGCATCTGAGCTCCCCACGAAGCGCATGATTTGCTGTACTGAACGAGCATACGCACTCGCTTCTTCCTTGGAACGCAGGTCGGGTTTGGAAACTATTTCCATAAGAGGTGTACCTGAACGGTTATAGTCGACGAGAGTTCCTGAGTTAGCATGAATAAGCTTACCGGCATCATCTTCCAGGTGTAAGCGCTCAATGCCGATGATTTTCTTTTTACTGTCGATCGTAATTTCGATATGTCCATTAATGGCAATCGGTTCATCGTATTGAGTTATCTGGAAGCCCTTTGGAAGATCCGGATAAAAGTAATGTTTGCGATCAAATTTACAGGTTGATGGAATAGTACAGTTGAGAGCAAGGCCAGAAATGATGCCTTTTTCGATAGCTTCTTTGTTTGTCACCGGTAATGTTCCAGGAAAACCCATACATACCTCACAAACATTGGTGTTGGGTTCTTTATTGAATGAGTCATTGTCACATGTACAAAAAAGCTTTGTCTTGGTATTCATCTGTACATGTATCTCTAGGCCGATGATGGTTTCGTAAGTAGTTGGCATAGGGACTTAGATAGTAATAGGGGCACAAGTAAGGTGATGATGAGTTGCTGTTTGATAGTGAAATCCTAACTGTAAAAGGCGTTCTTCCGTGAATGCAGGACTTAATAATTGTAGACCTATGGGCAAATGTTCACTGGTAAACCCACATGGGAGTGAAATACCAGGAATGCCAGCAAGTGAGGAAGGTATAGTCAACGTGTCAGCAAGGTACATTTGAAGTGGATCTTGAGACTTGTCACCGATTTTGAATGCAGGGTATGGTGAAACCGGAGTAAGTAAGGCATCGACATTTTTGAATGCTTCTTCAAAATCCCTAATAATGAGTGTTCGAACTTTTTGTGCTTTTTTGTAATAGGCATCGTAGTAGCCAGCAGAAAGTGCATACGTGCCGATCATTATTCTCCGTTTCATTTCATCACCAAATCCTTCTTCGCGAGCTGCAAAGAAATATTCTTGTAAATCATCGGGAATCTTTTTTGGCCCCGGACCAAAGCGAATACCATCATAGCGACTCATATTTGAGCTGACTTCCGATGGGCTAAGTATATAGTAGACAGAGACGGCATATTTGGTATGTGGTAGGGAGAGAGGAATAAGCGTGCATCCCATTTTTTCAAATACTTTTGCAGCAGACTCGACAGCTATTTTGGTTTCTTCAGTGAGAGCATCACCAAAATATTCTTGCGGTATACCGATTCTATACTTGGGAAGCGCTTTTTTTGCCTCCATACTATAATCCTTCAGAGGTACTTGAGGTGTCGTACTGTCATTGGGATCAAACCCCGCTATTATTTCCAATAAATGTGCACAATCTTCTGCCGATCGAGCGAGTGGGCCTATAGTGTCGAGTGATGATGCCATAGAGATCACACCATAGCGAGAGACACGTCCGTAGGTAACTTTGAGACCAGTGACATTACAAAAAGCTGCTGGCTGTCGAATTGACCCTCCCGTGTCAGTACCCAAAGAGCCGAGACATTGTCCTGACGCAATACTTGCAGCAGAGCCTCCAGATGAGCCACCGGCGACGGTTTCTGTATTCCAAGGGTTTTTGGTAACACCAAACGCTGATGTTTCTGTAGATGCTCCACATGTGAATTCGTCAGTATTGGTTTTGCTGACAAAAATGGCACCAGCATTTTTTAATTTGCCGATAACAGTAGCGTCATAAGGTGGTACGAAATTTTCCAGAATATGAGAGGCTGCAGTGGTGCGGATATTTCTGATACAAAAGACATCCTTTATGCTGAGAGGTATTCCGTCCAATATGCCCCGAGGTTCTCCATTTTTATAACGTTTTGCAGCATCCTCGGCATGAGCGATTGCTTGTTCTTTGATCACTGTTATACACGCATTGATAGTAGGATCAGTTTTTTCGATTTGCTCCAAACAATGTTTAGTGAGATCTATAGGGCTAATTTTCCCTGCACTCAACATTTGGTGAGCAGTAGAGATGGTGAGATTGGTGTATGACATTCGGAAGTAACTGATATTAAGAAAAAACAGAAGGCACAAGAAGTTGATGATCTTCTTTGGGAAGGGGACTGCAGGCTAGTAACTCATCTTGTCTTGGTGCACAAGAAATAATATCGGCACGAGTGACATTGGTAAGGCCTGTTACTTGTGAGGTTGTGGGAACATTGTCAGTGTTCAGCTCCTGGAGCATTCCCAAATAATCAATAATATTTGCAAGTTGAGGCGCAAATCGTGCCTCTTCGTCCGCCGTTAACTTTAGTCTTGCGAGTCGCGCAACATGGCGAACTTCTTCAAGGGAAATACTCATTTTGTGTAATTACAACATGCCGATTATAGAGAAAACCAAAAAAAGTTCAAAATTCTAAATTCAAAGTGCTAAGTTAAAACGCAAACCATTACTTAGAACTTAGAACTTATAATTTCTACAGGTATTTCATCGGATTCGTCTTCGTGCCGTTTACTATGACTTCGAAGTGGAGATGAGGGCCTGTTGATCTACCAGTTGTTCCCATTAAACCTAAAGCTTCACCGCGTGCAACATTTTGACCGACAGAAACACCTACAGAATACATGTGAGCGTATATCGTCTTGATGCCATTACCATGATCAATGATGACATGATTACCATAGCCACCACCCCAGGTTCCCGTAGAAGCTTTTACAACTGTACCACTGTCAGCTGCATAGATAGGAGTCCCCTGACTATTAGCACAATCAAGCCCCCAGTGGGAGATACGAGGGTTAAAGCCCCGAGTAATGATGCGACAAGCAGAGGGCCAGGTGAAAGTACCACCGGTTTCGGGTGCACTGCTATCGGGAGCATCTTGATAACCTCCACTAGGTGCAGAACCCTTTTTGCCAGAGATTGATTTACTAGCGGTAGGTTGGGGAGGAATGCCATTGGGAATAATGATCTCTTGTCCCACTTTGAGAGATTTATCACTGTCGATGTCATTTTGATACCGTATGAGTTCCGGAGGAACACTATATATACCAGCAATCTTTGCTATGCTGTCACCATTTTTTACTTTGTAGAGTAATCCTGTCACTGGTGGGATTTTCAATTTCTGGCCGATATCAAGATTGGCACTACGAGAGAGACCGTTTGCATTGGATATTGTAGATGCGGTGACTTGGAATCTTTCACTCAAACTGGAAATAGTATCGCCGGGTTGAACAACATACTGAATGATCTCATTGGCAACTTCTGATCTCGTGATGATTGGTTTGTCTACAAAAATATCCTCATCACTGATGGTCTCAGAATCTATAGAAAAGTCAGCTTGTGCAGTCAGCGTCATGAAGTTTACCTGATCGAATGAAACAAACAGCCCAATAGCGATGATAATAAAGCATTTTTTAACCAGGCTGATTCTCTTAAAAGAAAATGAATTCCAAGCGTTTTTAATAAATTCAGAAAAGCATGGCGAAGTCTCATCTTGCTTGCGAGCACGATATAAGCGCACACGTCGTCTCCACTTGGCCGTTATCTTGGCCATGAGCTCAACTATTGCCAAATGCAAAAATTAATGTGGTCGCACTATAGCAAAAGTAATAAAAAATGTCCATAGAAGGCCAGTAGATCACATTTTAGAGTTAAAGCGAACTCTGGGATGGCGGGAACGCCAGAAGTTTTTATATATTTTAGATTGTCGCCGTAGTTTTCGTTTCGTTAAGTTGGGGGCTGAATTGTTTTTAAGTTTTTCTTTATCGTTTCTCTAATCTAACAACTTGCCAGGCAGCTGCTATCACCCAAAAACTATAGACAACGATAAAAGTTCGATTTGGCCAACCAATCGGCACGTCGGGACCAACTGCACCTGAAGCATAGTACGTAGCAAAGTATGCACCTAAACTGAGCCAAACAATGGTAGTCAATAAAAGTAACAATAAATGTATACTCTTCCAGTCTTTACTTCCACGAAGTCCCCAGGTAATAAAAGTTGCGACAATTGGAAACATTAGAACTGAAAGTAATCCACCGAAGTTATGTAGGCTTCCTGCAGTTGTAAAAGCATCTCTTGGTGTAGTTATAGGATCACTCGGAAATATAGCACCAATAGTTATTCCAACAACGGTAACAAGAAGTAAACCAAGTCCAATACGAGCAGAAAGTGTATGTATATGCGATTTGAGTGCAATAAACAAGCTAAGACTACCTATTGCTAGCGAAATAAATGATAGTTGCATAATCCATCCGAATCTTCCTATCTCATATTCACTAATAACACGCCACGAAGGATCAATTTCTGGCTTGAGAATATGCAGGATAGCAAGTAAAAGCAGAAAAGCTAGTGTTGCTATAATTGCAATGCTTGCTGCTTTCATGTTTTTTCTCATAGTGTTTCTACCTTAATATTAGTAAATTTTGAATCTTTAATAAAGTTTACGTTTTCAACCCCAAACTTTTAGTTTTGGAAAAAATTTGGATGAAGCGAAGCGTAATTGTTTATCCTATATTAGACAGAATTTTCCGCAGAAAATTTGGCTTTCTTTTTTGTGGTCGGATAAAAGAAGTTTTTTCTTTTAGTGAGGCGACAATCTGCTATTTAGGGGCGGGTGGTCGGGGGTAATAAATTCCAAATTAATTACAGATTAATTACAGATAACTCGTTCTTATGCGAAGTATATTCTTGTTGTGGAGTGAATTTAGCGTGCGTATTCGATAATGCGTGTTTCTCGGATGACATTCACTTTGATTTCGCCAGTGATGTCGGTTTCTTTCTCCAATTTTTTGGCTAAATCATGTGCCAGCTTGTAAGCACTGAGGTCGGTAATTTTGCCGGGATTCACTACCACTCGAATTTCATGACCGGCTTGCATAGCAAAGGCTTTCTCTACACCATCAAAATTCATGGCCAGTTGTTCGAGATTTGTCATACGCTGTATGTGTTGTTCGAGCCCCTCACGTTTGGCTCCAAGTCTTTGTTGGGAGAGGATATTGGCTATGTAGACAATAATTCCTTCAACCGATGTGAATGGTTTATCACCGTGATGGGATTCGATAGCGGCAGTGACCTTGGGATTAATATTGTATTTTTTACAGATCTCACGACCGATATCACTATGATGTCCCTCTATTTCTTGATCGAGCGCTTTGCCTATATCGTGGAGAAGCCCTGCTTTTTTGGCAATATCACTATTTGCTCCCATTTCAGTGGCGATATTGCTGGCTAATTTGGCTACTTCAACTGAGTGCTTGAGGACATTTTGTCCATATGCGGTACGGAAACGTAGTCGTCCCAGAAGCTTCATAATTTCAGCGGGAAATCCGGTGATGCCGAGTTCATAGACGACCTTTTCACCGAATTCTTTGATCATTTTATTGACGTCTTCTTCAGCTTTGGAGAGCATCTCTTCAATGCGAGTCGGATGTATACGGCCGTCAGCAACCAAACGTTCCAAGGCGAGCTTGGCAATATATCGTCGGATGAGATCAAAACCAGAAAGGATAACAACGCCAGGACTATCATCGACAATGACATCAACACCGCTGAGTTTTTCAAATGCATTGATATTTCTGCCTTCACGACCAATGACTCGTCCCTTCATTTCATCATTGGGAAGGGTGACTGTTGTGACCGTGGATTCAGCGATACTTTCACCGTGATAACGTTGCATGGCCTCCGCAAGAATGTTCTTTATTTGGATGGCTGCTTTTTCCTGACTTTCCTTGATGATCTTTTCGGTATGCTTCATCAGGTCTTCTTGGTATTCCTCTTCGATCTTTTTGAAAAGAATCTCCTTTGCTTCAGCAGGAGAAAGGGAAGAGATTTTCTGTAACAATTCCTCTGCAGATTTTTTCTTTTCTGACAGAGTGCTTTCTTCAGCACGCAACTTTTCCAAAGCTGAATCAAGTTCTTTTTGTTGATTGGTCAGCTCACTTAACTTGCGCTCAATTTCATGCTCATGCTTTTGATTTTTTTGTTCTAATTCTTGTAGTTTCTTTTTTCGCTCTAACTCTTCCTTACGAACTTGATCGAGAAGTTTTTGGCTTTGACCTTTGGCTTCACGAATGATGTTTTGTTCTTCTTTTTGTGCTTGACGAAGACTTTCTTGAGCTTGTGCTTCGAGCTTGGATATTTTGCTTCGGCGAATGAAGGATTGATAAAGAATCATTCCAACAATGCCCACTGCCAAGCCCAGCAGGGCAGACACTATTAGTGGTGTTGGCATAAAAGTAGCTATTCATAGGTAATGTAACACTAACTTCACTTTATGAGCCTGGCTACGTATTGTCAAACCAGCGAAATACTACTTTGCATTATGCCACCAAGATAAGATTTGTTTCGCGATAGGAACAGCAATCTGGCTACCTTCCCCACCACCTTCGAGCATAACGGTAACAACGATTTCTGGATTGTCAAAGGGTGCATAAGCAGTAAACCAAGCATGTATGTCTTGATTGTTATTAAATTGTGCTGTACCTGTCTTCCCGGCTACTTTGAATGGCAGGCTCTGTAGGCTTTTTGCTGTACCATCCTTATTATAAACTGCCTCATACATTCCTTGTGCAATGGTCGTAATAGAGGAGTTTTTGAGAAAATCTTTGCTCAGTATCTTCGGCTCTTTGCGAGAACTGAGTTCACAATTACTAATTTCCTTGACTATATATGGTTGATATAGTTTGCCATTGTTAGCGATGACACTGGTAAAGGCAGCTACCTGTAGAGGCGTAGTCAACAAGTATCCTTGTCCGATGGCGTAGTTATATGTGTCACCGGTGACCCAAGGAAGGCCGAGAATATCCTTTTTCCACTCTGAAGTGGGAACGGTACCGGAAACTTCGTTTGGTAGATCAATCCCCAGGGTGCTTCCCAGGCCAAACTTTCTTGCGATTTCGGAAATTTTTTCTGTGCCTACACCTTGGAATGTTTGATAACCGCCGCTGACTTTGTAAAAGAACGTATCGCTTGACTCAGCAATGGCATCAACAATGTCTATGCTTCCATGACCAGAATCTTTCCAGTCTTTGTAAATAAAGTTTTCGTCTGGCCTGAATTGATTAGGAACGCTGATGAATCCGGGTGCATCCAAATGATCGTTTGCAGAGACAATATTATTCTCTAGCACACTTGCTGCAGTGACGAGTTTGAATGTGGATCCCGGAGGATAAGCTCCACTGATTGCTCGATTGAGGAAAGGAGTGTTTTTATCTTTGGTAAGCCGCTCATACGCCGTGACTTCGTCTTTGCCTTTGATGCCATCGATAAAAAGATTATTATCAAAATCAGGCAAACTGATCAGGCTTAAGATCTGCCCATTCTGTGGATTCATGATGACTACAGAGCCGCCAGTGGCTCCGGAACTCCTAATGCTTTCTTTGAGAAGTCTGTAGACTTTGTTTTGCAAATCACTATCGAAGGTAGTGACAAGATCGCAACCATTTTCTGGCTCTGAAGTAAAAAGAGTGTCGATTTTGCTATGTTTCGCATTGACGACGATTTTCTTCTGACCATTTGTTCCTCGCAGGTATTCCTCATAGCTGTTTTCTATACCGGTACGGCCAACGTTACTATCAAGAGTATACGTGTCTCTCTCGTTTTGCCATTCTTGATCATTGATCTTTCCCAAATATCCCATCGCATGTGACATCCCAGTACTGGCAGACAAGTATTTACGAGAAAAGTCTTCGATGACGGTCACACCCGATGCTTGATTGGGGAATGTGCTGAGTAAACGCAATTTACTTTCATGATCGATATTTGATTTGATAATGATAGGTGTATAGAGAAAACGATATTTCTCACTGATATCGGCAATTTCCTGAACCGATATATCGAGTATTGTTGCGATTTGATGAAAGAGGGCATCTCTTTCTGTGTCAGAATTGGGAAGATCAGCCGGAATAATAGCTGCACTATCGTGAGGAATATTTTCTACGAGTGGAATTTGCTCGCGATCGTAGATGATGCCACGCATAGCGCGTGTGACATAGATACGTAAATAATTTTCTTGTCCTCTTTCAAAAAGTACGTCTCCCATGGCGAATTGGAGATACGCCAGGCGTACAACCAATGCCACCACTGCAATAATGATGATCCACTTTAAAATGCGAAATGACGTTTGAAAAGCGATGCTACTATCGGGAAGTAAATTGTCATTTGGCGTATAAATAACGTCTTGCCATTGATCAGGGTTGTTGTCGTCTGATTTCAGATTGATTTCTTGTTCGAAATGTTTGTCAAAAATGTTCCATCTTTTACTCATAATTGATGCCTAAAGCGTTAAGATAGCGAGCGTAAGCTTCACCGAGAATCTTTGTTGCGGGAATAAGCAATCCTAGCAGAAGTATATGTTTCAATGAAGTCCAAAAAAGAATGGCGGTGGCATGTAGTGTTTGCCAACCGTATCCCCATACCTGAAATGATATGCTTATGAGAGCACTCATTATTAATAATGTAGGGATATTCATGCGCTTGGTATGAAAAACATTCGTGATAATCATAAAGAGAGTAACAGTACACCACAGTACTGTGATCGTCGGAATGCCAAACCACGTGAGTCCGGTGGCGAGTGCGAGTAGTCCGAAACTCATGAAGAAGATAAATCCTTCTCTTAGACCAAAAAAATTGAGCACACATACCAGCATCCACAGAGGTAGTAAACTGTAAGGAAACCATGTGATGGAAAGGAGGAATGTGATGATGATGACGAATGCACGGATAAGAATACCTCTCATATGTTTTGGATTCGGGGACAAGTATACAGGAATTTGGAATGTAAAATGTAAAATTTAAAATGTAAAACTAAAAATTGTGAATTGAGGATTGAGACTGTAGAATGCTGGAAGAAAGATACTATATGAAATACTTGTACTTGGTGTTTTTTGTCCTGGTTCTTATCATGGTGTATATCGTTCCGGCTGCAGGATTTTTCTGGGCGAGGGGAGGAATAAACTTTCTTGGCGGACTTGGTATTTCAGAATTTGCTTATGCAGTATTCCCTTTACTAGGTCTCTACGCATTTTCGATGCTATGGTTGCAATTTATTATGGGTAGTGCGCGTGACGTCTTAACGAAGGCTTATCCGAAAGTGCTCAAGTTTCATATGAATCAAGGGCCTTTTGTGCTTTTGTTTTCACTGTTGCATCCGCTCTTCTTGGTGATTGGAGTAGGTTTAGAAAATTATTTGTATATGACATATGTCCCTCAAGAACTAAAACTCTATGCGTTTCTTGGCGTGATTTCACTGTTTTTTATGATATTGGCTGTGGCGGCTGCGATGTTTCGTATGCATCCTTGGTTACAAAGACGTTGGATATATATACATTATTTGAATTATCTGGTTTTTATTCTTTCTTGGTTGCATTCTTGGAATATAGGTACTGACATGAAAACAGCACCATTTCGACAACTATGGCTTTTCTATGGAATAACTGCAGTAGTTGCCTTACTTTTACGATTCAGAAGAGTGGTGGTGGAGAGGCAAAAAATGAAAGCTATTCATGCTTAATCGTCATTGAATCAAATGGATTTCAAAAAATTATTGGTTATCCCTATCATATTTGCTTTTGTTGCCACGGCATTTCTTGCTTTCATCCCTCAAGTTGAGCAACCTTCATTACCAACTAACACTTTTTCTATGAAAATTACCAGTTCTGCTTTCATTCATGAGCAAAGCATTCCTCAAAAATATTCTCGCACAGGCGAAAATATCAACCCACCACTCAGTATTCGTGATGTGCCAGAAACAGCAAAAAGTCTCGTACTGATCATGCACGATCCCGATGTTCCCAAAGATTTACGACCTGATGGTAATTTTGATCATTGGATTGTCTTTAATATTCCACCCCAAACCACCGAGATTGCCGAGGGTCAAAATCCTTCCGGAACCCTCGGGGCGAATACAAGAGGAGACTTGGCTTATGGTGGACCCAATCCGCCCTACGGTGTTCATCGGTATTTTTTCAAACTCTATGCTTTAGACAGTATGTTGGATGTGCCTGCTGGAGCAAATAGAGTGCAAGTAGAATTGGCGATGAAAGATCACATTTTTGCTCAGGCTGAACTGATGGGAAAATACGAAAAAGAAAATAATTAATTATTCTAAGACTATAAACACTGTATCGAGATTGGCACTGTCGACTGCAGGAGTGACAAGCAAAGTTAAATACGTCTCTTGATCGCTACTTAAGATTTCAGTGACTTGGCCGATAAGGATGTCATTAAAATTTTCCAGTTCTTGACCGGTGGTAAAGACTAATTCACCTTTCTCAATAATGGCGTTTTTGGGAATTTGTGTTAAGTGAAGAATTCCTAAGCCGATGGTTCCTTGTATCAAACCTTTGGTTTTGGATTTTTGAAGATAACTGTAGTAGACGCTATTTGGGTCCGTGACTAAACTCATTTCCGAGGAGTGATCAGAGACTTTTTCAATTTTTCCTACCAGTGCATTGTTGATAATCACCGGGAGTCCCGGTCGTACACCTTGATTGCTGCCAATGTCCAAGATAAGAAAACGGGAAAAACTTCCCGGTTTTTCACCCAGAATATGCGCAATGGCAACACTTCTTTTGTGAGTTCTTTGGACATTCAGCTCTGAGCGTAGGGTTTCATTTTCTTTGGCGATCAGCGTCATCTGAGCCAACTCGGACCGTAAGCGTTCATTTTCATTTGTAAGCTGACGGACTTCGCTTTCGGTTTCCTCCGTCAAGTAATACCAAAATTCTTTACTTGCAAGTTTGGTACGGTACAAGAAACGCTCTACCGGACTAAAGATTTGACCTATACCAGAAAAAACGCTCTGTCCCTGCGGAATAATACTTACCAGTGTGAGTAACAGGAAAGTGGCAGTAAAAATGATAATGTATTTGAAATTAGGTTTTTTTAGTAAGGGCTTCATGGAATGCTTGAAGGGCTTTTTCTAATTGATCGCTTGGCTCAACTTTGTATGTGACATGGATTGTCGTACTTTTGTGGAGTGGTTTTGTAAGTTCCAATTGTACCGGACTTTTGCCGGGAAAGCGTGTGAGAATCTCTTTAAGTTGTATGAGCTCTTTATCACTTGTTGTCGCGGGTATTTCGACAATATATGGTTTCTGAATTTCTTTTTTTTCTTCGAGAGAAGAGGGAATCTCGAGAGGCATGAGAGTGTCGATAAGAAGCTTGGGTGTACTGCTCTGTCCTGTTCCCCGACGATCGCGAAAAGAAATCTTACCAGAAGCAGTAATGATGGTATCCTCGATACAATATTCTTGGCAAGCTTCCATGGCTTTGGGGAATATCACTCCTTCAATACGTCCGAAAGGATTCTCTACCTCGAGAAAAGACATCGCCTGATTGGTCTTAGTCAGTATGCGTTTCATATTCACAATCATGCCGGCTATTTTAACTTTTTTGCCTTCGTGCTGAAGAGTGATTTTGTCGATGCGTGTCCCTGTTTTGGCAAAAAAATCCTTGAGATGTCCCAATGGATGAGCCGATAAATAAAGACCTAGAGCTTCTTTTTCATAGTCCAAAATTTGGCGAATGGGAAGTTGCTCTGCTTCTTTTAGTTTTATTTGAGGGATTTGATTAGCTTCATCCATATCGGCAAAAAGAGAATCTACCGGCGCTTCGCGCAATTTTTTGAGTGTGCTGATGTATTGAATACAGGTGTCGATGTTTTGCATTATCGTGCTTACCGATACTAATTCCTGAAAAACATTTGCCTTACTGAGCGCTTCCAAACTTTTTCTATTCAAAAACTCCAAAGAAACACGATTGAAAAATTCATTGAGAGAGCGGAATGGGCCGTTCTTTTTTCGTTCATCCACTATCGCTTGGCTTGTACTATCACCCAGATTTTTTATTGCCCCCAATCCGAAACGTATTGCATCTCTACCAACAACAGTAAAATCTACATCAGAGTCATTGATGGATGGTGGAAGAATAGTAAGACCCAGCGCTTTTGATTCTTCTATCTCGATTACAATACGGTCGGTATCTCCACGGTCACTTGTCATGAGTGCTGCCATGAATGCCGCCGGAAAATGGCTCTTTAAATATGCCGTTTGATACGCAATCATCGCATAACAAGCAGCATGGGATTTGTTGAAGCCATAGCGCGCAAAAGGTTCGATGAAATCCCAAATTTTCTCGGCAACTTCTTTTGACTTTTCGCGAGCAACGGCTTTTTCAATGAATTTGTTTTTTTGTTCTAAAAGTAATTCCATGATTTTCTTACCTACAGCACGACGTAAGATATCAGCCTCTCCATAAGAAAAACCGCAAAATTGACGAGCTATTTCCAATACTTGCTCTTGATAGACAATGACTCCATATGTCTTCTTCAAAATCGGTTCCAATTCAGGATCAAGATAGGTGACTTCTTTGAGGCCGTTCTTGGCAGCAATAAAGTCAGGGATTGCTTCCAAAGGACCGGGACGATACAGCGAGATCATAGCGATAATGTCTTCAAAATTACTGGGTTTGAGTTCTTTGAGGTAGTGCTTCATCCCTTCTGACTCCAATTGAAAAACGCCGGTTGTTTTCCCCTCACTGAGTAACTGATAACTTTTTTTGTCATCTGTTGCTAAATTTTGCCAATCGAGATCAATGTCATAATTTAGTTTGATGAGTTTGGCAGTGTTAGCCAAAACAGTTAGGTTACGGAGACCCAAGAAATCCATTTTGAGTAGGCCCAAAACTTCGAGTGGCTTCATCGAATATTGAGTGACTACGCCCTCGTCCTTACCGGCGGTGTTTTTTTGTAGGGGGGTGTGATTGACCAGTGGTTCACCAGCAATGACCACTGCAGAGGCATGAGTGGATGCATGCCGTACGACACCTTCAAGTTTACTAGCCATTTCCCAGATCTGTTTGTGTGCGGGATTTTTTTCTAATGATTCTTTGATCAGAGGTTCTTTTTCTAGAGCATCTTTGAGCTTGGTACCGGGCTTGCTGGGAATAAGCTTGGCTAAAGTATCCACATCTTTGTAGCCAAAGCCGAGTACACGACCAACATCACGGATAGCAGCTTTGGCTCCCATAGTACCAAAAGTGATGATCTGCGCGACACTTTCGCGATTGTATTTTTCAACTACATAATTGATTACTTGTTCACGACTATCATCGGCGAAATCAATATCAATATCCGGAGGTGAAACACGTTCGGGATTGAGGAAGCGTTCAAAGACCAGGTCATATTCGAGAGGGTCAATGTCAGTGATCGCAAGAGAATACGTTACTATCGCACCAGCGGCGGAACCTCGCCCGGGGCCGACAGCAATGCCTTGGTTTTTGGCCCAATTGATAAAATCCCACACAATCAAAAAGTATGTAGGAAATCCTGTTTTGTTAATTACCCCCAATTCATAATCGAGTTGTCTCCGAATTTTCTCACTCAGAGGATCACCATATCTTTTTTTGCATCCCTCAATGCATAATTCTCGTAAATATTCGGCAGCTGTGAGTCCGGGTGGACATTGAAAAGCAGGAATAAGGTTTTGTCCAAGAGGGATTTTTACATTGCATCGATTCGCAATTTCCCCTGTGATGTCGCAGGCTTCGGGAATATCTTTGAAAAGCTGACGCATCTGTTCTTCACCGAGTATTGAATGATCGCCTTCATACTTGGGACGGTTTTGATCACTGACGAGTTTTTGATTTTTGACACAGATCAAAGCGTCATGGGCATCCCGATCGTTCAAAGTGGGGTATCGAGAATTGTTGGTAGCGACAAGAGGAATGCCTGTTTCTTTACTCAACGTAATTAATTGAGGATTTAAACCATTTTCTATTTCCAGACCATGTCGAATGATTTCCAGATAATAGTTATCTTTTCCAAACAATTCTTCATATTTCTGCGCAATTCTCTTTGCTTCTTTATAGTTGTTTGCCAGAAGCGCTTTACTGACTTCACTCGTATGATCACCGCTTAATGCGATGAGTCCTTCGTGAAATTCGTTGAGCAGTTCCCAGTCAATCATGGGTTTTTCAAAAAGGCCTTCGAGTTGTCCCTTGGTTACTAAAGTCATCAAGTTGTGATATCCCGTATCAGAATAGGCAAGTAAAACTAGTTGATGTGGATTTTTTTCTAAGTCTGCACGGTCGAATCGTGAACGATGAGCGATGTACATTTCCGCGCCTATAATAGGCTTGATGCTACTGCCAATTGCGGCCTGGTAGAAATCTACGGCGCCGTACATAACCCCATTGTCCGTGATACTGATGGCTTTCATGCCCAATTCTTTCGCTCTGTTAACCAAAGTATATGGTGAACCAAGCGCATCAAGAAGGCTGAAATGGCTATGAACATGGAGATGAACGAAACTCATAAATAATTAACAATTAACAATTGAAAATTAACAATTGGAAAATAACATAGAAATAAGGAATAGAGGTAGTAGTATGAGTAGTTAAAGAGGTAGAAAATAGGTGAAGAGTATAGTATATAGATTCTAGATTCTATATTATAATTTTAAACTTTACATTTTACACTTTAAATTTCTATGGACTGTATCTTCTGTAAAATTATCAAAAAGGAAATACCAGCGGATATCGTCTATGAAGATGATCAGATTTTGGCTTTCAAAGATAGAGCTCCATCGGCACCAGTACATATTCTGTTTGTGCCAAAGAAGCACATTCAAAGTCTCGTACATGCAGATAAGGGCGATGAATCAATGCTGGGACATCTTTTATTATCTATAGCAGAAACAGCAAAAAAATTAGGGATTGATGAAAGAGGATTTCGTGTGGTGACAAACAATGGTAAAGACGGCGGACAAATAGTGCATCACTTGCATTTTCATTTGCTGGGAGGGAAAAAGCTAGGCTGGTAGCTTAAGATGAAGATGAAGGAAGAAGATGAAGGAACAGAAAAAAACAGAAGCCTTCATCTCCATCTGCATCTTCGCCTTGAGTTTAGGGCCTCTTTTCAGTACTATCTTGTTGCATTATTAACATGTTTCGAAAGGAGGTATTTTAAATGACATATGTTTTGCGTCAAAATAACGAATCAGTAGAAAAAATGTTGGGACGATTTCGTCGGCAGGTTATGAAAGACGGTGTGCTGAACCGTGTGCGATCACGTAAGTATTATGCGAGTAAATTGACCAAGCGCCAGCAGAAATTGCGTGCAATATACCGTGAGCAGAAGAAGGCAATAGAAGCGAATGAAATGTAGTTATGACAAAGAAGAGATCCGCGATTGAATTTGTTCCTTTGAGTGCATTTTCACCTCATATCAGGAAAGTACTTAAAACTTGCTGGTATGAGGTTTGTTTGTTGATGGGTAAGGATGTCATTGGTTT